>CESM01104074.1_pt1 | contig 22932 bp, 27 predicted proteins | sample 361421 | NCBI WGS metagenome assembly CESM01 (sample SAMEA2622219, study PRJEB7988) | marine metagenome | isolation source: saline water (ENVO:00002010), including | reverse complement strand
GCACCTGTCGCCCTACAATATCCTTGGAATACAAATATCTCTTGAGGACTTACACCAGTAAATGCACTTGCCATATGATTACCTTGTAATTGTTCAATCCAAGCACCACTGATAAAACTAGAACCGTCATCCTCAAAAAAAGTAAGATTTGAACCCGCAGAAGAATCAACTATAACTGCATCATCATAATTACCACTAGAAGAAGTTGCTATACTTACATTAGTAGGAGCAGAAGGAGTAGCAGTTTGTCCTTCTTGCGCAATTGTTCCTATTACTGCGGGCATTATCATTTTAATCACCCAAGTGCAATCCAAGTTGAAGAAGAAGTTGCTATGAAAGTCTTAGCATTATATTGTGTAGTAATAGTAGTATTAGCAGAACCGTTGATTGTGTCGCTACTATGCCCATCTATTGTTGTAGTACCTGCATGATCGCTTATGACAACAACTTGGTCGCCTGTTTTTGGTGAATCCCAAAGGGTAAATGTTCCCGCACCTGTGGCTCTAACGTAAGCACCTGCATGGGTATCTCTACTAAGTGCCGTTGTACCTGTACCCGAATAAGTTACCATTGAACCTGTAAATGCTCTAACACCCGCAGATGTATCATTAGTTTTGTTAGTACCTATTTCTAAAAAGTCAGTATGAGTATTAGCACACATAGCGGAAAGCATCAAGTTACCATCGGCTGTACCACTACTTACATCAACCAAATTACACTCTATTTTAGCATAATCCCGTAAGTCATGTAAGAAAGGAGAAGCCATTCCTGTTTGACCACCCATAAACTTAATCAGACCTAATATATCGTCATCTGCGACATCTCCGTCATCAACATAGCGTACTAAACTAACAACGGGTGCAGCACTAGAAGATGTTTCATCTGAAAAGAATGTAAATTGACCCAAGCCTTTTGTTTTGAATGACATACCAACATCGGTTGTAGAACCTGTTGCCTCAAGACCCGGCCCTGTCATTCTGCCTGTACCTGTTGTATCTGTGCTTATTACATCATTACCAAACAAAGTACCATCTGCGTGATCAGCAATACCGTTCCAAACTTGTAAGTACGAATTTGCTTGCTGACCACCGCTACCGTCAGCAGTATGTTGGAAAAGCAACAACTCCCGACCATTACTTATTGCGTCTGCATAGATTCCCTTACCGTCATCAATTATTATATCATGGCCGTTAGTGTCCAAATCTCCACCGAGTTGTGGTGAAGTATCTTCAACAACATTGGATATTCCACCACCGCCTATTGCTGAACCGCCACTTGTCAATCCGTTAGGGAAATCTACTACACCTGTTGAAGCACCTTTAATCCAAGTAACGCCACCATCACCGGATGCGATTATTAATTGGTCGTCTGCTGTTGCCGAATCAGCATCAATAGCACCGATAATTACGTTATTATCTCCCGATGTTATATTATCTCCTGCATTTCTTCCGAGCATTATATTATCTGTACCTGAATTAATTGCACCACCTGCGGTTACACCAAGTAAAGTGTTATTACCACCTGTTGTTACGTTATCACCTGCACCATATCCTACAAGTGTATTTGCAGATGATGTTGCGTAGTAACCTGTTGCATAACCAACAAACACATTTTGCCCGCCACTTGTTACTACCCTACCTGCATCTGCACCTACCGCTACGTTATTACCCGATGTGCATAGACCTAAAGCAGACATTCCTATCGCTACGTTTTGTCCATTTGTTGAAACAGCGTCTAATGCTTGATGACCAATTGCTATGTTATGGCCGCCCGTTGTTATTGATTTGCCCGCATCATGTCCTATCGCTACATTTCCTGTGGCTGTTGTAATATTCGTTAAAGCGTAAGAACCTACAGCGGTGTTATCATCGCCTGTTGTTACATCTTCCATTGAATAATGACCTAGTGCAGTATTGTAATTTGCACCTGTGGTGTTAGATGAATGACCTTTGAGAGCGTTTTGACCCATCGCTATGCTGCCTGTCGCTGCTTTCAAACCAAACTTACCTGCATCATTTCCTACCGCTACGCTTTGTGTTGCATCTGTTGAGCCGTAGCCCGCTTGCATACCTACGAGAACATTGTTAGCCCCTATATCCCCGTTACCTGCTGCTTCTGAACCAATAACAACATTCGACCCACCATCTTGTATTAGACCTCCTGCGTTATATCCTATTGCTATGTTGTGATCAGCACTTGTTAGTGCATCAAGAGAATAATTTCCAATTGCGATATTCTTTTCACCACCCGCAACAGCACCACCTAAAGCATCGTAACCTATTGCTATATTGTCGCTTTCTGTTGTAGCAGCATCCATGCTATTTGCACCGATAGCAATTACTCTTGTTCCCGATGTTACATTTAATGCCGCACTTGAACCTATTGCTACGTTATAATCCGAAGTAAAATCTTGACCTGCTAAATAACCCATTATTGTGTTATTTGCCCCGCCTTGACCGTAAGCAAGTGCTTGATGACCCATAACTGTGTTATTTCCACCTGTATTGTTTAATCCTACACTATTCCCAACAAACGTGTTATTGCTAGTAGCGCCTTCTGTACCTCTTTTACCTGCATTAACTCCAATAAAGGTATTGGTCGCACCTGAATTAAATCTTCCCGCATTATCTCCTATCGCAACTACACTAGAACTTGTCGTTAAGTATTGACCTGTTTCTCTACCAACTAATACGTTGTAACCACCCGAAGTAAGGTTCATACCCGCATCAGGGCCAACCACTACGTTGTAATCTCCACTTGTTAAGTCTTGAAATACATTCTTTCCAATACCAATGTTTTCTGTTGCACTACTTAGTGTTCCTGTTGTTGGTGCTGAACCATCACTATTTGGTTGAATGAGAATACCATCAACAAAGTTAGTAATATCCATTGTTACATCTGTTAAGTCGCCTAATACAGAAGCACCACCACCTGCTGCTGCAATACGGTCATTAATCGCCGCAGATGTCATCAAGTGTTCATCAGAATCTACAAACTCACCCGCTACATCAATATCGTTAACAGCATGACCTCCAAGAGTAATACTACCGCTAAATGTCTTATTACCGCTAAATGTCTGTGTTCCCGAAAGATGTGCTGTGTCGGCGTCTAAGTAAGCAGAAGCAATCGCTGTTCCTTGCCATGTTCCTGTTCCTATTGTTCCTAATGTTGTAATACTTGTAGTACCTGCTGCTGCTATTGCAGTACCACCAATAGTAATTGCATCCGATTCAAGTGTACCGTGGAAATATCCATCTTTGAATTGATAAGAGGAACTTCCTAGGTCAACACCTGCGTCGTCGGGAGGAAGCCACGCAGTAATGCTAGTATTTCCTAATACAACCGAGTTATCTGCTAAACCAACTGCACCTTGTCCAATGACAATTTGATTTGATGCATTAACCGCACTAGGCTCGGCATCTGCTCCAACCACGGTGTTACTAGATCCTGTCGTGATTGTTTCGCCTGCATCGTGGCCCAGCAGAGTGTTGGAATCACCCGTACTTACTGCTGTTCCTGCATTCTCTCCGATGGCAGTATTGTGGTTACCACCGTTGAGTACAAGGCCGCTTACATACTGTGTTAGTGAGTCTAACGCTCCCTCTCCAAGAGCAACGTTTTCTTGATCTGTTTCAAAATGGAACGGTCCAGTTATTACATCTCTGAAACCACCAACGTCTATTTCATTCATCATCTTTCTTCTGTCTGCACCACCATCTAAAATAATAAACTCGTCTGCATTATCGGTGACATCAGCAGTCATGTCTGTCAATTCTGACATATCAAGTGTTAGTGTCACACCGCCAGTGGTACCACCTCCACTCAGCCCTACGCCTGCTGTGACAGCGGTTATGTCTCCACCACCTGCAGAACCAACAGAGTCGTCTACATATTTCTTAATTGATTGTTGAGTTGCTAAAGCGGTATCAGAATCAGAAGACATATCGTTTTCGTCTAGGATTGTAGTGACTCTACTGTTAGCACCGCCTAGTCTGACCCCGCTATCACTGATATCGAGTCTTGTTGAGCCACCTGTTTCATATGTTTGCGTATCAGTACCAAATGCGATCGAATTGTTGGTATCTCCTGAATGTTGTATTTCTCCTGCTACGGATACTGTGGAAGAAAAGGTCTTAGCCCCTGAAAAAGTTTGTGTTCCCGAAAGATGTGCTGTGTCAGCATCCAAGTAAGCAGAGGCAATCGCTGTTCCCTGCCATGTTCCTGTTCCAATAGTCCCGACTGTGACTATACTTGAACTGCCTGCTATAACACCAAATTTATCGTTGATTCCGGCTGATGTCATAATATGTGCATCATCATCAGTAAACTCTCCTGAGTCGTCAACACCTGTGATTGTGTTGCCGTCTAAGACAATACCTGAGACCGTTGCATTGCCAGAGACAATTAATCCATTTTTTACTCTAAACTCATTTGCCATGCACGGTTCACTTTCCCCAGTGCAAGGGTTTTAACACATTAATATCATATTGCTGATATTCTTTGTGTCACCGCCCTTACCTTAAACGACCCTGTTCCTGCTACGGCAGCGGGCACGAAATTTAATGTTATAGTATCTCCAGAAGTAGTGGCAGTGAATGTCCCAAGTTCCACGTTGTTGAAAACAACTGCGTAGACTGTCATGAATGCTTCAGCAGTACTTGGATTGTCGTCTCCTAACAATAGTATTTCTGTAGTCATTAAATCATTATTGGTTGTATCTTCAACTATTATGAAATACTTAGTGGCTTGATATACTGAGCAATTGAAAGCGTCTATTGCAGTTGCACCGTCACTCTCTCCAATTGCGGTTGCACCGGTACCCTTTGCTGCTGTTGCAACTCCTATATTGAACATAGAAGTTCCTGCTGTTTCGAACACAACGTGTTCGTTATCTGCTACGTTGAGAACAATCTTTCCGTCAGCATCTAGGTTCATGTGGGCTGCTGCGGCAGCGTTATCGACTGTTGCGAGAGTAAATTCACCATTGGTTGCTGCTGTCATTGTTACGGTGTCGTTTGAAGAACCAGTCATTGTTATGACTTTTCCATCAACTTCAATATCGTCAACAGTCAAAGCAGATGCTGCTATTTCACCACTACTGCCGTAAATAACTGCTTTAGAGTTTACAACAGTGTCTGCAACAGCAGTATCTAGTAAATTCAACTCTGCTGGGGTTGAAGTTATTGTTTCAGTGACAGCCACAGCCATTATAGCCATATGACCCCCTAGATCTGGCATTGTTATTGTTCTGTCAGCAGTTGCATCCGCCGCAGTAAGTATTACTTCATGGTCATTGCCATCTCCTGCTCTAAATGCTAATGAGTTGTCTTCTACAACCTGTACTGTTTCACTATGGTAAATAGTATCTCCTGTTACAGTTAAATTACCTGCAATCTCGACGGTCGAACCTGCTGCATTAGCACCACCAGTAATGGTCATAACGTCTGCGTATGCTCCGGTAGAGCCTCCGCCAGTTGTGTGGACACCGAAGAACATCTTACCGCTTTCACTGCCGTTAGTGACCGCGTTTGCCTTGACTTGTATTCTTCCGTATTCTGTTTGGGCGTTTGCTGAATCGTCTGCTTTGAAATGAATAGTTCCTGCTACGTCGTTGACGGCAGCAGAATTAGAGGTTTCGAGTGAAAACTCGAGCGATGGTCCAGTCGCATCGTCATTGGTATTCGAGATGAGCACGTCAGGTTTATCACTAGTCGAGGAGTGAACGATGAACGATGGTGTGTCCACGTTGACTTCCGTTGATGCGTTGATGTCTATGGTCTGTCCATTTAATTCTATTTCCGAATCAGAAACAAGATCTAGTACACTATCGGCACTTTGGTGAATATATGTACCTGAATCGCCAAACATAAGTTTGTTTGTCGAATTTAGTGTCAAACCACTTCCGTCTGTGTGGGTCAAAGTAGTATCTTTATCTACACCAAAATGGATAACCGCGCCATCAGAAATCAAAATGATGTCGTCACCAATAACAGCATCAAAAGTAACACTCAGACCACCATCGGTCTGTAATGAACCATCAGTTATAGAAGTTGCAGCAGTCGTATTGTCTGTTTTGAGTATCCCACTGAATGTTCCAGTAGTTGCTGCTAAAGCCCCACCAACGGTTAATCCTTGGCTGTTTGTAGTAATAGTACCAGACGGTTCGTCAATGGTCTTGTCGTCGCCATCACAGACCATGAGGACATTGGCTGTAGTGAATGTACTTCCTGCTGCAACATCTCCAGACCCGCTTGCGGTTGAAGCCAAAGTGTACGCTGGTCGACCAAAAGTGGCCGTAGTTGATGGGGTGATGGTTATGTTGCTTCCTGCAAGTAATTCTACACCACTCATTTGTGCGGTTGTTGCCTGTCCACCACCGGCTGTCTGATGGAATGTCATTGTACGGTTGCTAAGTGTGCCTCCAGAGGTATTGATGGGTGTTCTTGATAGTGTCATCGTTGTAGTGCTTAATGCATCTACGTATGTGTTTGGTCGAATATCTCCGCCCTCAACTAACATCCCAACTGACACACCTGCGGCAGCCCAGTTGCCGTTCTTGGTTACGTCGTGGGTTGCTGGAGAGGGTATAGCAATCTGAGCACCTGTCCCGCTTCCACTGATACTTAGTGCAGCACCGTTAGTTCCACCACCAACTGAAATTAAGTCGGTTTGCATAGGCCCTGCGACCCTTGTGCCTTCACTATATACCGGCGTACCCATATTACTCAACCACCTGCTACCACTGGCATTTGATGAGCATCAACCATAGCCGTCACCGTTGTTGTCCGGCCAGATGGGACTTCCTTATATTGGCACCATCCAATAACTAGATATCTTTGATTATTGGATGAATCCCTAGCGTTTGTTGTGTGCATCATAGCACAGAACTCTCCAGGTTGATTATTTCTGCCGCTATCGTAATTGCCTGCGTACCAATTACAGTCCATCGATTGAAACTCGACACGATTTTGCGCTGCTTTGTAAGTGGCTTTTATTGTTTCATGTTGTGTAAAGTATGCGTTGTTATTTGATGTCACCTTAGACTGTATTGAACAGTGTGCAATGACTGAGTGATACATTACTTGGTCGGTATCGTCCAAATCGATGTAAACCAACGGAACGATTTCTTCTGCAAGAATTGTACCTGTGTCAGTAACGACAGCATTTAGGGTTGCGTTACTGTTCTCAAGCGATAGTCCTGTCCAATGAGTATTGATGTTACCATCTTTGCTGAATGAAGTTTTTTCTTCTAAACTCATTGTAGCAGTATTTGTTACTCTAAATCCAGCCCCTGCACTTCCGGACTCTAGAGTGTTATTGTATATTGGAGAAACAGTTTTAACAGCAGAAATGAAAGTACCACCAGTCATAGTCAATGTGTTGGTAGAGTGGGTTAAAGAAACGTCACCCGCTTCGAAATTTATTATTCCAGTCGCACCAATGTGCAGGGTATTAAACCCAAGAGTGGCAGTTCCTAAGTCGTATGCTAAATCAGTTTTCGGCACAAGATCTGATGCAAGTCTTCCTGTGAAAGTAATATCGTCACCGGCAGCGTCACCTAAAGTGACAGCACCATCAAGTGTTGTCGCACCGACTACATCTAATGCACCGCCAACATTCAAGTTACCAGTGGTATCTATTACACCGGCAGATGAGATAGTCATTTTTGTAGCCGCTGTTCCGTTTGCAGCAGTTTGGAAAACCATCTTAGTAGCATTGTTATCTGCAGCAAAGGTTCCCTCTGATATTGCCTGAATAGCAGCCCCTACAAGCAGGGCATTTGTTCCTGAGTCTTCGTCCGGTGCAGAGAAAGTTATCTTACCTAGAACGTCGTCAGCCGCTATTTCTGTTTCTTTTGTCTCGAAAGACAAAATAACTCCTTTGTCATCTCCTATATCGGCATCGAGTCGAGTAAGAACAATCTTACCATCTGTTTCTTCCGAAAGAACAGCAGGCGTGATAAGCCCATTCTTTATACGGAATTCATTTGCCATTTATCACACCTTGATTGCTTTTCTTGCTACTTTAATAGTCATTGCATTACTATTTGCCGCAGTAAATCTGAGTCGACAGTTGCTTGACGACACGTCTGTACTGAACGTTCCTAGTGCAGCGGTGCCTGTAAAGATTACCCCATAAGAGTTGTGTTTTGCGTTACTTCCGTCATGTATTACCATAAGTTCCCCAGTTTGATATTCATCTGGGTCTGCACCGGTATCTGTTATGTGATATTCATATTTTGCGCTACGGTAAGTTGCAATAGCCCACGAGTCTATTGTGGTTGTGCTAGTACTGCTAGTAGAACCTTCTGCTGTAGTTAGTATAATCTCTTTTATGCTTAAGTCAGCAGATATAGTAGCGTTACCGCTAGAGTCGAAAAGGATGTTTAACGGAATTGTTGTATGTATTGTGAACTTGTCATTACTACCAAATGTACCACCGGACTCTTTTGTTAGAACTAGCCCAACATGGTTTGCACCGACTGTTCCACTTTCATATCCAGCATCGCCATCAGTATAGATTGTTGAATCTGTGACTCTATAAACTGCTATATTGTCTTGGTCGTCTATCTGTTGGAAAATCAGCCTCGTACCTATTGTATATCCGATACTCGCTAAATATGTCTCTGTATTTGCTACTGTTGTGCAACCAGGAAAAGACGCTTTGTGGAAGTAATGTTTTCCAGAATAGAGACCAAAATTACCTGCTGCAAAGGTAGAGCCACTGTATTTTGCAACAAATCTACCGATCCTTCCGATACTAGGAATTGTTTCAAACAAAGACCAAGCGCCGGATACTTTACGATAGATGTCACCGTTAGTGTAATCTATATTGACGTCAGTATCCTCACCGTTACTATTAGACGGTGCGCCATCTGAATACTGAACAACTCCACCGGATGTTCCTATTGTTAGAATATTCTGACTGAGACTCATTGTTAATCCAGTGCCGTCTTTAATTCGACGCAAAACACCATCTATACTGCCATCACCGTCTATATCGGCTAATGCTGGAGGTGATGTCATATATCCCATAGTATCACATATCTAACCAAAATAAGTTACAGGTACCACCACTAGGGTCTGTTGCTGCTATAGCATATATCTTAGATAGTCTTACTATATCTATCATTATAGATTGTCCAGCAACTAACGGTACGCCATCTGTTGCGCTAACTGTCTTTCCACCAATCATAACGGTGACTGTATTACTAGAATCGGCGGTTATCAGAAAGCCTGTTTGGGCTACTACATCTTGTAATCCACACAATAATGGTAACTGTTTTCCTATTGTGTGACTAGGGACGGTCATTCTAGGGTGACTGGTTGCGGCAAAGTCTTCTCTACCCTGTCTTGTAAAAAGTAATGATGTAGCACTTTCTTGCGTAATTGCAGATATAGGTAAAATATTACCAGAACCAGTAGTACCGTGTACTTGGCTCTTGTCTGAGTCGTTTCCCTGCGCCACGTAGGTTCCAACTTACACTTAAACAAAAGGATTCCGCATCACTTAAGTGAAAAAGGAAGCACCGTAAATACATGGCCTTGTTTGAAAGAGACGATGTTGCAACCGTATATGGTAACTGTGTTACTTGTGGTAGAGACACCAGAAGTCATGTTCTAGAGAAAGCAAAATACGAAGAATATACTGCTGAAGTAGTAACTGCTAGGTCTGATGATTATGCTAATAGTTCTTGGGAAGAAACCGAAGAAGTCACTAAAGTAAGAAAGGTAACAGAAGCGGTTGTTGCTTGTCATTCTTGTTGGTTGAAAAGACATGAAGAAGTCAAAGAAATGATGTTAAAAGATTACCAAAAGTGGGAAGCAAGCCCGCAAACTTACTTTTCTAAAATACACGTTGTGACTGAGATATGTCATGCTTACGACTTCCCTGTTGAACTAAAGGCAATGCGATACTTGATATCTATAATGAAGGAGTCAGTAAACCAATGAGCGATGAGATGGTTATGGCAAAAGTTAATGCTTTTGCTCAAGAACTAAAAGAATTGGGTGTAGAAGATTTCATATTCGCTGCGGGTAGTTCGGCGGGTTTATTAGCCATCCAATATGATGGAGATCCAAGAGGAGTATGCTTCCTTGCGATGTCGGCATTGATGAATGCAATGTTTGACTCACTAGACAGCGATGCAGGAGAGATGGACGTTGGCAGACGAGAAGATTACAGCGAATGAATGGGATAGTAGGCGCAAGTGTCCTATCTGTAGTGACATTGCTGACAAGAAAATAAACCTTGATGGAGAAGTAATGCTTCATCCTAATACCGGTGAGCCACTTCATTGTCCAATGTGTGATTATCCAGAAACCAAAATGTTTCATAAAGTAGTTATTGAAAGTAAGCGTACTGGTGCTAGAGGTGACACGCAACCATGGAATCATCTATTCAAAGTCGAGTGTGAAAGTTGTGGCTGGTCGCACGTTGTACAAAACCATGTTTGCTTGGGAGAACCGTGGGATGAAGTCTTTGGCTTCAAAAGGAAACTAGAGCAAACCGATAATCAAGAGCACGCAATTGCTTGGTCAAACGAGCAAGCAGTGGGTCTTCGTGGCGGGTTGGACAAGTATAACAAAGAAGACGAACTTTATGGTAAAGGACACCGTGCAGAACGTAAGATTACCAAGGAAAGAACGGAAGGTCAGGGGAAACTAGAGTGGATTCCGACTAAAGAAGAGAGAAAATTACCAAAGTTCAGAGATGCACCAGAATCATAACCTATAAGTATAAGTGTAAGTAATCTATAGATTACCGGAAGGTGACACAAATGCGTGAAGATAAGACAACAATGGTAACAATTAAGGTAGAACTAATAGGCAAAGAAGTGAAACTTGCTCAAGCAGTAAGCAATCACGAACTAGAAGAAGGCGTAGCCGCACTTCTAAACTCTGCGATTCTTTTAGAATCTAACCTAAACGAGTAAATAAGTACAGGGTCTATTGGTACTGAGAACCGTCTATAAGATCCCTAGTACTCGTTGAAAATAATACGAACGCCACGCCTGCCACTATTAGGGAGGCTGGCGTTCTTCCTACCATCTTTTTCATCCTAGTCTGACTAGGTTCATGCATAATCCAATCGAGTGTAGTATAAGCCCCTACTGCAACTAAACTTCCTAGCAAGAAAGTCATTTTAGGATCTGCAAAATTCATATTAGGCTTGTCGGCTGCACCTAAGCCAAATAATCCTGGTGTCTTATTATCTGTATAACCAATACCATTTCTACGCTTACTTAGCGGTGCTGCATTTTTTCCACTAAAACTATCGTCCAAAGCCATACGATTGATGTCAATAAAATCATTACTTAACGTACGTCTTTCCCATTCTAAATCAGGGTGGTATCGTGGAACTTTACGAGCGTGCTTATGCATCATTCGTACCAGTCTCCGCCTGCTAAGGGTGCTAGCCCTGAGAAGCCGAGAATATCTTGGTGTTTCTTTAAGTCGCCCATCATCATTGCCTCACGGTTTTCAAACTGTGTGTCTAATGTTGCTTCGTAAGATTCTGATGCCATACCGATTCCAGCGTGGCCTATTCTTCTACGAGCAGAGGGTGAGAAACCATTCATTCCATGTGAACCACCACAGTGACAGTGAGGATTACTTCTTGTGCCACAGTTGTTACATGCACCTAGTCCTTGTGCTTTGTCAAACATCAAATGTGCCGGCGGATTTGATACTGCCCTTGTGACAGTTTGTTGATTAAGATACATATCAGTTTGTGGCATTGCTTTTACTGTTGCACCTAGCCCAAACATACCTGACTTTGTAGGGTCGATATACATGGACGTCTCGCCATCGCCTGGTCCCGGCATCCTGTGTGAAGATGATGATGTAGTTGAAGTTGAAGTTGTTGCACCTAGTCCAGCCGTTTTCATTCGCTCTCGTAATATGTGGTCAGTATAGTCACCAGTTGCTAAAACGTCCTGTCGCACTTTTTGTCTTTCGGTAAGCGGGGCTACTGATTGCACCTTAATCATATCATATAAATAATAACCAAAAGTTCCAGCAAGTGCTAAAGTAACATATGGGTGCTTCTCACCGTAATTACTGATTTGCTTAATTACACCTTTCTTTCTAGCCATTATTGATTCCCCACTTCGAATGCCTTTGTCATCACGTAACTAGTGAAATAAATATTTAATGCGGTATATGCTGCTGCACCACCGATTAATATAGATACAACTGGATGCTTGTTTGCGAACTTCTTGGAATCTTTCCAAGCCGTTTTAACATCCTTTTGTATTCCCATATGTAATCACGCCGATAGAATTCCTGCTGCTGCTATTGCACCTATTGCTCCACCGAGTGCAGCATTTCTCTTTGCTATAGTTTTGTAAGTAACACCTTTCTTTTGTGCTCGACCTAAGAAATAACCATCAGCAAATGCTTGCATTACACCGCCCACAGCGAATGCAACTACTGCGCCAGTGATAAGAACTGTACTGACCGCTACTTTTGGTGCGGTAACTTCTCCTAAATGATCTGGATACATATCTTCTCACCTCACGCGTACATTGATGCTAAAGGAACGGCTACTGCTGCACCAATTGCTGCTGCTTGCCATGACTTATCTTTGGTCATCATTTTACTATACATAGGAACCCTTAGCAATACCATTCCAATTACTGCACCTGCTACTAAACCATATCCTGCTTTTTTAGCAACACTGCGCATAGATGAACCGCTAGAACTAGTTGTTGTTATCACTGCTGATTGAGGGTGTAATTGAGCATCAGTCATTCCTGCTGCCTGTTCTTGGCTCATGCCATGAGATCTAAAGAAATCTCCATCACTCATATGTGGATGACCTAGGCCACCCATATCCATAGATCCGTACCATCCTGACATCTAAAAGACCTCAGAATCCGTAGAAGACGGGGTCTCCGTCAGCAGGTCCAAAGAAGTGTGAAGCATTTGTGTATGGTTCATTCCTAATTGGAGGGTATGCGTCATACGCATATCTTGCTACTGGAGCACTAGTCGCTCTTTGGACAGGTGCTGGTGCAAGGCTTGTTGTCATTCCATTGTTCTTCATATACATGTACGCCGCAGCGCCAATAATACCTATAGATAATGCGGTATTTCTTTTATAGAAACTTTTTACTTTTTTTGTTAACTTCATTATAATTCCTCATGTTAAATAATCGATACTTCCACCTAGTGTCAAACCGACTGTACCACCGACTAGGCCAGCGGATATAAGTGATTTGTTTGACATACCGCGTGTACTTGGGTATGCTTTGAGTGCGCCCATTGTAAGCCCTGTTGCTATAACAGGTGCTACAACCGTATAATTTTCAATTCTCTGATCTCTCGCAGCGTTAACTAACATACCCATTCCGCCACCAACTAATGCACCTACGCCGGCACCTAATAGTAAAGAAGAAATACTCATTTTAGAACCGTCTAAGTATTCGACAACAAGAAAGCCTGTGCTACCAAAAAATGCACCAGTGACTGCAAATGGCCCAGCCGCTTTCAATTGTTTTTTTGCAGACTCCCAATTCATCTTGTCGTCCTCAAAGTGTATGTCTCATGCCTGCAAAAATAAGTGGCTCATATCCATGTCTAATAGATGCACTTTGAACAACAGGTCTCTTGCCTCTTTCTGCTAAAGTCTTTTCTAGTTCAGGATCCATCATAAGTGGTTGAGTGTGATAGTCCGCATCGTAGCGTACTTGTGGTCCAGATGGAGAGGGCATTACTGTGTCCCATCTTCCTGTTCCTGGTGCTGCGCTTCCGGTGTGTCCGGTTTTGCGGAAAAAAGTATCCATATCGCTTCCACCAGTCTTGAACTTTGCTTGTCCTAGGCCGTTCATCTGCCCTACATTTTCGAAAGCATACATTATTCCAACCGTACCTAATGCTAACACTGCAAGCGGGTAGTCGTCTGCGAATTTCATGACTTTCTTTGCTAGTTTCATATTTAACTCTCCGAACCAATAACTGTTTGTCTCTTAATGAACAATCCTTTTACGTTTATTTTAGGATTGCTGTCTGCGTTAGTGGTAACTATACCAAAGGATATTGTTTCATCACTAGAGTCCGATGATTTACTGAACACTGATGCTGCCGCTCTCAAGCCTGGAGATACTTGGAAACAATGTGCCCCCGTTGAGTCTCCGTAGTTAGCAGTTGTCTCACTTGTCCATCCATCATCACCTGTATCGCCTGAACGATTGTATCGGAAAATGTTTTGCACAACTCCTGGGAAGTAAACTGTTCCCTTATTTCTAAAGTATATTCTATCTCCGATCTTTGGGATAGTTGTTGACTTCTTTCTAAGATTCTCATTGTTATCGACAGCCACAATATTGTTAGCAGTTAATGTAATTAAAGTTGCAGTAATTGCTTCAACAATTCCTACCTTCTGTCCTGTGTTATCTAAGACCACATCACCTACGTCGAAATGTTCGAGAGCAGAGGCACCGTCTACTGTCAATGTTAATTGGGCATCTGCGTCTATGTTAGATTCGTTAAGTAAAACACCCGTTGCCGAATCGAAATTAAGCGTTGAAACTTCTGTGACATCTTTTGATGTGTCTTTGTAGATGAACACGTTCTGATGCGATGGTGCGGTTGGTGTTCCTGGGAAATTGCCTGAACCGCCTAGTGCTGGGCCCGCTACTGCGTTAGCATCTGCTCCAGCCGTAGCAACTGTTGCGAACTCTATTGTTCCTTGTGCTGCATCGAACTCTGCATTCAATGCGAATACTGGTTTACCTGCTTGACCTTGATATGGATGACCTGTGCCGACTAAGTGACTGTTTGAATCGAAAACTGCTTGATTGTATGTATCGTCGACCGAGTAAATAGTAGAGCCTATTGGTTTTGCCATTGCCGAACCGATTGTATCTAAGTTTGCTTCTTTGAGTCCAGTGTGTGAGAAAGAACCACCTCCCATGAAATCTGTTTTCATTGGTGTAGGGATACCACCTCTACTTGTGTAATTCAAACTGTGTCCAAATACATCTCTAGATGGTTTGATTCTGTTAGAGACCATTATTCTTAGTTGTTCAGTATAAGGTTCTGGCTTTGTTGGTGTGTAAAGCATAGTAAAGGTTCCATCTGTTGCTATACTCTTAACATAGAATTGTCCATCTACTCTAGCAGTTCTATTATTCAATAATAACTCCGCTGGAGTTTCTCCTATACCATCTGTAGTATTCTTATATCCATCTATCTCTAGGTATACTGCCCCATAGGGATTATCTACTACTACTTCTAGTCCATGAAGGAGACCCGCGCCTTTCTTAGCAAGTATTTCTAATGTTTCTCCACTGTCTATATTCAAGTTTCTAAACTTGTCAGTTCTCAACTCTATTTCTGCTGTATTGGCATTTCCGCCTGCACCATAGTTAAAGATGTTCGATGCTACATTTTGTAAAATTTGTGCATTCTTATTCCTTCTTTCGTCGCGCTGTTGTTGACCACCGGTTGAACCAGTACGCTGAACTTCACGTCTAAGACCGTGAGCCGAAATTATAGACGGCTTCAGTGCTTCTCTGTCGTAATCAAATAATGCCATTTACTTTATCCCACCGTCTTAATTACATAGCGAGGTAATCGCTAAGGAATCCAGACGACTGGTAAGTAACTGGGTTGTAGTACATGAATCGAAGTCTGCCACCAGCCTTTGCCTTTAATGTAGCAAGTTGCTCTTGTGACAGTTCTAAGATTTTGTATTTCCATCCAACCAATCTTACGCGACCGTCTAGAATGTACTCATCAGAATCGTTTACCACACGGAATGCAGGTAATGATGCTTCACCGTGTTCTACAATCATACCGAAAGACCAGTTTGGATTTGCTAGAGGAGACATTTCTCCATCTAGGAAACCAGAGATACCTTCTAGAGTCGTTTCGCTTGCAGTTGCTCTTGCAGACTCACCGTCACTTGCTTCATCTAAAGTATGCTTGGCCACACCGCTAGGCTGTTTTAAGTATAATTTTGCAGATACGCTACCGATTTGTAATAGATGTTCTGCAGTTCCGTCACCCTTGAAACCAATCGGAAGTCCACCGTTTGATGTGTCATATGGCGGATAAGCATTCTTGGAGTGCCAATCACCAGCCTCTGAATCCATATACTTTGGTTGTAGAGGTAGAGTTGGACATAGATGATACAAGTTACCTGCATATGGCTCAAGCGCCTTGAAGGTAATGAAACCGGAATCGTAGTCAGGTGCAAGAATGTTACCAGTCTTGTCTGTTTCTGCGACAGTTGTTGTTCCTAAGTCGTAGTAAGCACTGATTGAAGCAAGTCCGTATTGTTCTAGTGCCTCACCATGTGTTCCGTCAAAGTCGGTCGCTACATTGCTTGTTACCGCAGTGATTCCCACATTCACAGTATCTGTAAAGAACAGGTCAACGCTCATTGCTTCTACACCTGTTACTAATGCATACGTATCACGTATTCTGAGTAAATAACCAGGCTTCAACGCTATGTCTTCGCCTGTGTAATTTTCATAACTCACGTTCGCTAGTCGCCCGAAGGCGTTTCCACTTCTATATCCTTGATTTAGGTTTGCCATTTACACCACTTCTTTGTCTGGTTGGTCTGGGACCAGTCTGTCCGAGCCAGTGCTTGATTATAAGTCAGTCGATTAACACCATGTTGTTTCTAACTCTAATTCACACGTAGCGCAGAAGTCTACGGGCTTTTCGTATAGGTCTTTTACGACGACGTGTTCTAGTTCTAGTATAGGCAGTTTGCAATTGTAGCAACATAACATAATCTATAACAAAAACCCCACCATTATAAGATACGCTATATTTTTGATTTTAAAATAGGAAAAAGGCGCTGACCCCACAATTGGGGCCAACGCCGTTTGTTGAGAGTTTTAAGTCTCAGACTACTTTAGCAAACGATGTCATGCTAATAATACCAGCATCGCCGGTAATAGCCGCAGCCATATCGCCAAAGGTAGTCGAAGCCGTAAATGCGTCCACAGTTGCAGCAGCAGCACCAGTTGCAATTCCAGGTCCATCTTCTAACTGCTGAAGAGCAGTAGTCAGGTTGACCGTAAACGGTCCCTTGTGCATACCAGTGTATTTGCTTTCAGCGTTCAGGTTTCCACCTGTTGTCGCCATTGCGTTATCATATACGTCTTTAAAAGCCAAGCCTTGAATTGCTTGCGGGAATAATCCTGCCATAGCATTCGGGTCATCTGCATCTGAGCCACCAGTATCGTTATTGAAAACTCCCACGTTTGCTTGATCAGCAGCGGTGTCGTCTAGGGCAAATGCAGAAAGGCTTAGAACAGATTCGAGAGCCAGGTTACCATGTATGTTATCATACGTGTGCAGTGTGTGTGCTTCACCTTCAGCAGCGTGTGCTGCTGTAGTGTCTGCGAACGCACTGTTAACTGCTAGAGGAACTTGCTGGATATCCCTAAGGATTCCATTAACTTCCAAAGCAGTGGTGTCGGCTGTACCATCGCCGGAGTTATCCTGATTAAACAGACCATTAGCAACAGCAGCAGTCGTATAACCGCTACCATCTAAATCTGCTACTTCATAGATATACAAGAAGTCAGGCTCAATCACAGTGCCCTTCAGTCCTTCCTTATATGTATTAAGGATGAATTTAGGGACAGTTGTGGCGTTTGCCAGACCTGTACTTGCAAGAGCGAGGCACATGACGTTCGTACGAACGACTTGCATCCTAGCACCGAAAGCGACGTCTAATCCACCTATTGATGTCATATTTGTTCACTCCAATGCCAATCCAAAAGGATTAACTCAATTCTCCAATGTTCTGTGTGAGTTGGATCAATTCGTGGTGTTGTCCCACAACAGATCCAATTACACGCCACTTTTCTGCGCCACTTATTGTAGAGTTACCGAAATTAGCAGCCCCTCCAACCACACGGTGGTTGCAGACGATGTTCTTCTCAGGTTCAATAACAATAGGTGATTCATACCACACGAAAGGTTCCTCAAGTACTTCGAAGATTTGCTGATCGATCACAGGTGTTTCGATCCCGGAAATTTGCCATTGATGTTCTGTTATCAAAAGCGGTGTTACCGGATATTGTATACCCATGGTCAAGTAGAAAAATTCTTCTAGTGACTTGAAGTTCAAGGTCTTAGATGACCAACCAAAGGAGTCTACAGATGCAGAGGACGGGTTTCCGGATGAACCGGATGATGGGATTAACCATTGCCCGTAAGTTCCTAATATACTGAATTGATCAGCACGTAGGATTCCCTTACCGTAGTCGCCTTTCGGCCAGACACCCTGAGATCCTCGACCCCAGTGTGGAAAGTTGCTTGCAATTTTTTGCTCAATAAGGCTTAAATAATTCTTAATTTGACCGGTAGGCCGGTCGTAATAAGGTCTTAGTTCCATATTTTTTTCACTTCCATTTTGTTTAATTCGTTAGTAGTTCACTGTCACTACGCTGTCGACGTTCGAGTTATTACGAGCCACCGACCACTTAGGTATAAGGAGTTTGATTACTTTGTATTCGTTTGTCATACAAAATACTACAACAAGGTTATTACTGAATGTATGCTGGATAATGTGTGGGCAATAAGACTAGTGCATCAAAAGTAGTCACTCTAAGGTTTACTCAAGCAGAGTATCAAGAAATACTACGAGAGGCAAACCGAACCAAGATAACAGTGTCTGCATATATTCGTTCGTGTGCACTGATGCGATTGGCAGGTGACTTAGTTGAAAAGAAGATTACAGAAGATGAGTATGTTAGAAGAAACATAACTATGAAGACTCTCGATGAGAGAGGGACTTTTTAATTTTATATTAGTACACCGCTGGGAGGTCGCGATGACCCCCCAGGATGCTTTCGTAAAGACTCCCAATTATTTTTTACGTAATCAGAATATATTAGCGCGAACGCCGAATAACTGTTGAGACTGAGGTGCTGGAAGCATTTCTGCTCCTACACCCATTCCAGTGTCGTGGTAGTTACCGATGTATCCGTATGAAGCACCACCTAGACCAGCGAGACCGCCAGCACTTGGTAGGCTAGAGACTAAGTTACCACCAACAGGTAGTGACATAGTCTGTAATGCGCCAACAGTTACAAGACCTAAAGCGATCATGTTTGCTGTTAATGCTTCACTAGCACTAATGACTCCTAAACCAGTCATTCCGTATGATACAGCAGCGGTTAGACCAACAGCAAGTGCTGCCTTTCCAACGTTTGTTGTCATACCAGGTACCATGTCCACGTAGGACATTGCTTTCATACCAACAGAAGTTGATGCGAGGTAACCTGCCATTGAAGGTAGAGATAGACCAAGAACTACAACACCTAATCCGCGCAGATCCATATGGTTCTTTACGAAGGATGTGTATCCCTTGAAACTCATCTTCTTTGATGACTTTCGGCTTCGGCGAACACGAGATGTGCTCTTTCTTCTTGCAGTCTTTCTACGTGCAGTTTTCCTTCGAGTAGTTTTTCTTCTCTTAGGTGCAGCACGTCTCTTTACTCTACGCCTTCTTGTAGTAGTCTTTCTCCTTGGAGAAGACTTCCTTCTTGTAGTCTTTTTCCTACGAGTAGTTCGGCGTCTCTTTGGAGCAGCCTTCCTTCTTGTAGTCTTCCTTCTACGTGTAGTCTTTCTTCTCTTAGGAGCAGCCTTTCTACGTGCAGTCTTTCGACGTGCAGTCTTTCGACGTGTAGTCTTCCTTCTCTTAGGAGCAGCCTTTCTACGGGTTACTTTTCGGCGGCGAGTAGTTCTTTTGCGCTTCGGTGAAGCGCGTCGACGAGTTGTGGTCTTCCTTCTGGTTGACTTAACTCTTTTTGCAGATTTTCTTCTTGCCATTTTATTCATTCCTTTGTTTTTCGAACGCACACTCTTCTTCCTCTTTGAGGACTTGCGCTTTGCTGCCGGTCTTCGCGGATTAAGTATAACTACTTCGGCTAAAGGCATGCGATCTAACCTGTCCGACAGCAGGGTAGGATATAAGGAGCGTGTATTGGTATATGTTCGTGTCATACATCTATAGATTACGATGCTGTATTATAACCGCTTCAAAAACTGTGATAAGTATGTGTAGGTTGGGAAAGGTGTGTCTCGACGGCAGACTGAAAGAGATTTCAGTCGAAAGGTTCCTGTTTCTTTTACTATGAACAAAGAACTCTATGATATGGTTGACGATATGATTGACCAAAAGATATTCAAAGATAGGTCTCACGCTATCAACGCTGCTGTTGATTTCTTGCGATGGACTATCAAGCACGAGCCTATGAAGTTTTACGCTCCTCGTAATCCAAAATAATATCTGTTATACTTTCTGTTATACTAGGGTATAGTGTACTACTATCTACATTAACATATATTACTATACTAGGTATTTGATAAACAAACTCACTTAATGCGCTAGAATAGTGTCCAATGGGTAATATTACGTTGGTTTCGTAAGATGCTTTAGAACCAATAATGTTTTCAAAATCATTTAGCAATTCATCATCGGTATAGCCAACTAACTTACCAAAGACAATATCAGATGTAGACCACGCTTCGTGTGTATCAAAATCATATGCGTGTAATTCGATATGTAAATCGCTTACAGTAAGTGCTGCTGAGAGTTCTTGATTGTAAGTTGTACCTCTGGCTTCTGATGTTGCTAAGTTCAACATTGTTTTTAGAGAAGTACCTTTGACACTATAGTAAGCCATGTTCTTTGCATCTAAAAAAGATTCTAGTTGGTCGACGAATTGTTTGATATTAGGGTCATCAACTGATTCTTTGAAATGAGGTGCGCTAATCGTAATGGCCATCTAAGCCTCCTGAGGGGCTGGTTCTTATTATGCCTTTCAATTAAAACCGACTTAGGTTAAGTGATTTGGTCTTATCAACCAAAGGAACAGGTTCGTGTTTCTTCCACTTGCCCCCGCCTTGTGTATAATAGAACCAATATTTATTCATTGGGTCGGTAAAGAAATCTAATTGCTCAACATAGTGTTCTAAGTTCCTACTTCTAAGATACTCTGGTCTATCTTCTATTCTGAAAATTACTTTATTGTCTGATTGTGACCATGCAGTTTCGTTAAGTAATTGGATTCTTTGTGTCAATGCCATACCTACGATTCCAACACCTGCACCAATTGTCCAAATCATTTCCACTGCACGAGAGTTGCCTTTCTTAACGAATAACTGTATTTCGTCAATTGCAATAACACGTCGGATTCTTTTGAATCCTGCTGTTCTTTGTAATGTAAACATTAACTCTACTACTCTATCTAATGCTTCTATTCTTTCTTCCGATGTTCCAGGTGTTCTAAAAATAATTGCTGGGTTCTTTAGCAATAGTTGTTCGTAAACTTCTATTGGTGTATGACAAATTGTTCCAAGATGTGAATATCCATCATCGTGCTTTGGGTCGATAAATAAAGTGTGACCACCTGTTTCTTGTATTCGTTGTAAGACCTTTGCAGCCAGAAAAGTCTTTCCACTTCTAGTAATACCTAATACAACACCGTGCCTGTGTTTGAATGATTCAATGAACCTTCCTGTCAGACGCATATATGTATCAATGATTACCTAATTGATTTTAACTTGTTGTTGTAATTTACTCGTCAAATGCCGATTTCATGAAGTCTTTGAAGAACTTGCACTCGCCATTATGGTGTCGTCTATCTGCTGTTGTTTTTGTCATGGTGTAAAAACTACACCGCCTCTATATCATTGTTTTGACCTTATGCTTCAAACTGATCTGCAAATGGGTCGTCTTCTTCATCCATCGCTTCTCCGTGTCGCCAACCTGGATTACCAATTGGTATTTGTCTGATGATTTCTTTTGCTACTTCTGAATATTTACCTGTTCTTGATTTAGTGAATAAATCATAGGGCATTGTTTTTGCTGCCGCAACTTGCTTAGGAATTATGCTTGCTCTGGCTTTTGCGTTCGCTTCCGACATACCACCTCTTGACAATAATCTTTTTTCTATCTCTTTCGGAGACTTATCTGGTTCTAAGAATACTGCAAATGAATCTGGATAAAGTTTTTTATATTCTTTCATTCCTTTTAGACTGACTTCTACAATTGATATGTCATCCATGTCTGTTTTTCTTCTGCCGTAAAAGACTCCATCTTTGTGTTGCTTGTATTCAACAAACTCGTTGTTATCTATCATTTCTTTGAATTCATCTTTAGAAACGAAGATTCTATCTTCTCCTTCTTTCTCTTTTGGCCTTCTGGGTCTTGTTGTAACAGTTGGTACAAGAGTGCCGCCAAGTTCTTTTGCTATTGTTTTAGATATGGTTGATTTTCCAGAACCAGATGGGCCACTTACAATAATTACTTTACTTGGTGGATTTTTCTTATCTTTGGGGCTCTGTTCCTTTACACGTTTCCAAATTTTCTTAATCCTTGGATGCCAAGGAACTCTCTCACCTTTCTTAGCACGGGCTTTTTTCCTTGCTTGTGTACGAATAACATCTTTTCCTGATTCAGTTCTTAACAAAGACCTAATGACTTCCACAGGTAAACAAAGTCTAGGAGAACCATCCGGTGTTTGTGTTCCTTCTGCACCACACTTTTCTTTGTAATCTATTTCTCCTTTGTTGTTTACTTTGATTGAACGCCAGTCTTCTGTGGTCCATGAATATGATTGATAACCGGGAGCCATTGGGTTCACTTTTAGTTTTACTTTCATTTCTTTTGTTTTCACTTTCATTTCTTCAATAAATTGCTTGTAAACTTTCTGTGCTTCTTTGATTCCCTTTGTTGCATTAGGGTGGAATCTTGCTCTTTGTTCCATAGCCATTGCTGCTTGTATCTTATGTGCGTGAGTTTTTCCTGAGTTCTTAATCAGTCTAATTGATTTCTCTGCTGTTGCTTTGTCTTTAAACCCCAAGCCTTGAATTGTTCCTTCTGGATCTTCATCCGTGTACAGGTCTGAATGTTCGCTTGGATCTTGTCCTTCGTACTTCTTTGGGATTC
>CESM01028592.1_pt1 | contig 22932 bp, 3 predicted proteins | sample 361421 | NCBI WGS metagenome assembly CESM01 (sample SAMEA2622219, study PRJEB7988) | marine metagenome | isolation source: saline water (ENVO:00002010), including | reverse complement strand
TTTGCTACGCCCGTTGCGGAGTAGGTATGCGGTCCTGTACTTCCGTACGTGTTGGCATCATAAGAAAATGTAATCCCCGCTTCAGAGCTTCCAGCCCAACCAGTGTCGTTCGTAGCATCGTAGTCTGCAGCGAAAGAAAGTTGGAACTGTAAAGTATTACTGCTACTAGACCCGCCTCCGCCGCCGCCGCTAACAGCAGAAGCTATGGAAGCCGCTCTGTTAGTTTTGGAAATAACTCCCGTTGAGGAGTCGTATCCTTTGCCGAGCGGTACAGAGAAAAGTCCGAAGTTGTCTCCAAGCTGACGCTTGACCACTTCGAGGGTTGATCCCTTTTTACGATTATTGATGCGGCCTTGCTTGAAGGCGTTAGGTGTTTTGCTATGCGTATAGTTCATAATTAAGCTTGATATTGGTTTTGTCCTTGTGGGTTACTATTACCCATACCAGAAGTAGCCGCGGCTACGCCATCGGTTGGGGCGGGGCTTTGCCCCTGAGCCGCGTTGTCACCAAGCATTTTTGCTATCTCTGCTTCCGTTTTAGGGTCGGGTGGTGCTTCCCGAGGGATTAGCTCATCCGTCTTCTCAAAGCCCATGGCATCTAGAATTCTCTTGAGCATAGGCCTCATGAACGGACGCATCTCGGGCGGCGATTGGAAATATCTTTCTTGAGTCTGCAAGGCGAGGTTGGCTTTCTCTATCGCCCTTTGACCTTGGTCTTGCGACAAAATTACTTTTACGTTGATCCCGACCTCCTCAATAGCTTCCGGGGTCATTACGCCGAAGGCTCTGATATCACCCTCCATGTACTCGAACACTTCCTCCTCATCCATGGTCGCCATGGAAACTTGAACGAGTTTGGTCAAATGCTCTTCAAAACCTCTCACGATCCTACGCATCCAACGGCGGCCGATCTTGGAGGCTTCCCTAAGAGTTGCCTCGACCCCTGTCGCCGTGTTGGCGGGAGCGAGTGCTTGATAATCACCCTGGGCCATATTGGAGACACCAAGCCAGAGCTGAACGATCCCAAACACAAAATCGATCAGCTCTTGGGTCTTGATGTCCACATTAGGGATAGCAGAAAATTGTAAAAAATCATCTATGCCGTATTGGTCCTTGAGCTCGAATATTTTACCGGCGTGTAGCTCTACGTCCTCAGGCTCATCCTCGACGGCCTGTGGATTGAAACCTACGACGGGGTTGGCAGCCAACTCGTTCCGATAGCTCTGAGCGTTGAACTGCTTGTCTACATATTCCTGAAAACTCTTGATACGCTCGGGCAAACTGAGGCCACACCACTTGTTTCTCTCCCTACCGATCGAAACCACGGAGTAAGGGACTTTGTTATCAGGCGTGAGCTTGGCTACGTATTCGTAGTAAATCGGCTTCTCGGTCTCGGGATCTATAAATATGCAAAATTCCTGAGGCTCTCCGGTTCCAAGTACATCACGCTTTATCCAACATTCCATAATCTGAATGCTTGGGTTCTCGTCGGAATCAAAGTCCAGGTTCTCGGAGTTATCGTTTTTTTCGATAGGGCTTCGAGGGTTGGCGTCTTTTTTGATGTGGTTGTAAAAATCTCCGAATGTGAGCCACTCGCGTTCAAGGAACATACCCATCGCCCAACGCAGATCCTTGTCGTATAGCTCTACGATAAAGTCGGCATCGTCAACGGACTCGGCGCTGGTCGGGCACATGAATCTGTCGGAATCCACGACCTCCGACATTGGACCTTTGTACCTTATCTGTTGAGTTGGGATACCCTCCGGAAGCGGTTGGAATTCGTGAATGCCCGGAATCATTTGGATCGTGGGGTCTTGTGCAAGTCTAAGCTCCGACTCTCCGGTCATTGGGTTAAGTTCGGGGATAAATTCAGCCTCACCCTCGAGTATCGGTCCTTGTCCGGGGATCTGTTCGAATTCCTGAGTCTCGTTATTGAACAAACCGTTTCTCTCGTGATCGTACCAAGTCGAGATGTCTTCCTTGTAGGTGGACTTGAGAATCAAAGCTCTTTGGATGAACAGGTGTAGATAGGACTCCTCGAGCCGTTCTCTCGTTCCCGCCTCATCCTCGATCTTCCAATTAAAGTATTTGTCGAAAGCTTCCGCCATCTCCTGATCTTGAGCCCCTTGAGCTTCGAATTTGAAGTACGGGCTGGTGCCGGTGATCTCGTCCTCGGCCCTGGCCATGAAGTGATCGACCACAAGTGAGGTCAGAGGAACGGAAAGATTGGAGTGCCCGAATATACTGTCGTAACTAACCCGATCGTCACGATCGTTATGGTACATCTTCCACGAAAGCTTGTCCGCCTCGATGCGCTCCCTGTTATCCTCTCGCAGCTGTTCAACGCGCTCCAGTGTGTATTTAACGAGCTTGTCTTCCTGCTCCTTGGTCAGGCGTAAGTTGGTTTCTTTCATTATATTGCTAGACCGGCTTTTTGTGCTCGGTTGATAACTTTGGTCATTAACTCTAACTCTTTAGCCTCGAGGTTCGCAATCCGATGTGCTTTCTCGACATCCGACATTTTACTGTCCTGGACCTTCTGTTTTTGGTCTCGATACTTCTGCTTAACTCGGTCGATTTGCTTAACGTCGGGCAAGAACTGGAGGAGTTTGTTCTGACGTTTTCTTTCCTGAGCTCGAACCTCGGCGGGTGCGTTTTCAACCACGTTCTCAGCTTGGAATACTGCGTCTCTGAGATGGTTTACCTTGGATCGCGTACGGCCTCCGTAGGTACTGCTTTTAAGAAATCTCTGAGCTACGGGGACTTGAGCAAAGTCAAAATCGTCAACCCCACCGGCTGCCGATAGGATGGCCCCCTCTGCGGTCTGCCCTACACCCATGAGGTATCCGAATATTATGTGCCTGATCTGGTTACCCGACCAATCCCACTTCCAATCTTCTTCCTCGCTGAATTCGAGAGGATTCTGGCCGAGCATACCACGTACGGAACCGTAGGAATCATCCGTTCCCCCGCCCCACTCGTTGATCTGTTTTGAGACTCCCGTCCAGAAAGCGGGAGTTTGTTTGGGGTCGCGTGTGTGTGCGGGTTTTGGATCCCCCCACGGGGTGTTCGGGTAAACTATTTCCTTACCCGTAAAGTCCTGATTGGCCATTACTTCGACCCAAGGCTTGATCGGAGAAGGAACAAACTCGGTAAGACCTACACCACCCATCGGGTTGCCCATGTCCTGAAGGGAAGTCGCAAAGTTTCCAGCGCTCTCGAATATTCCATGACCACCCCTTATGCCAGGAGTATAGTAGGAAGTCATATCCGCAAGCTGCTGCCCCGCGCCCCAAATACTGGCCGGCATACCGAGGGGTAAATTGATCGTCATATGAAAACCGTCGTCCTCCATACCTACGGCTTTAAGCAACCAACTAGGTACGGGGATAACTATCTTCCTGTGCCTGACATACGGGCTTACTTGATCGTACAATGGCTCGGTGTCCTCGTCCTCGTCATCATCCAAAAGTCTGGAAACGATAGCCCATGCATAGGATGTGCCCATGATCCCGCCAACCAGGATAAACCTCTCCTTCCATGAGCGCTTCTTAAGCGTATTCCAGGAACGGTTGATACCCGTGATGCTCGCTCTGAAGAACATATACAAAGCATTTATCGCGTTGGCTTTGTTACCCCCTTGGTTAAAGTCTACGGTCACCCGTCGTGAAATAAGTGCGGCTTCTTGGGTGGAGCGACCGTCCTTGATCGCAGCCCAGAAAGAAGAGATACGTATGGATTGTTCGGCGTATGCATTCATGGCGTCCATGTAAGCAACCGTTTTCTCCCACATGCGTTTCGGAGCCTTGCTTGGGTTTTCAGCTTCCTTCCGCATACTCTTAATGATATCAGGCACGCCCTTCGTGTTGAAATATCCGACCATGGCTCCGTTGGCCTTGGCGAACATGTACATCTTCACAGCATCACCCTCTTCCATAATTTTCTGAGCCATCGCCAGGTCTCCACCCTTGAATCCTTTGATGTCGACCGGGCTCTTCTTATCCTTCCTCAATGATAGTTCCGCTTCGAATGCAGCCTTACCGAACTTGTGGATATTCTTTAGGTTAAGAGCGTTCTTGACGAGCGACCTCTTGTCATCTTCCGTCAAGTGGATCAGAGCACTACCAAGGTCGCGGACGAAGTTAGGTATGATAAATCCAGGATTTCGAGAGGTGGCCATTTGGGACATGCGCTTCGTGATGCCATTCACTTGACCCAGGATCTCGGGCAATGACTCGTACCTCATGTTTTTCAACGCGGCCGCCATCATCTTACCTTTTCCGGTTTCCTGAAAGGATAGGTAGACCGGGGTACCCTCTTTGCGGTAGACAAATACATGCGGGTCATTGGCAAAGCTGGTGTTGATCCTCTTTTGAACCATTTTCCATCGGCCTGAAGGATCGACATCATCCCAGTTGTATTCCATCTTATCCACCGTCTGGACGTGTGTCTTGAAAATTGAATGGTACTCTTCCTCCATTTTCTTGCGGATGTTCTCATCCTTATGGAGTTTGTCCAGATCGACCCCCTCAAATGAGTCCGGTGTCGGGTAGTCCTCTTCCTTACCAAACGCTACCCTGCGCATCATGTCGTGGAGCTTGCCGTATGCATTAGCTACGGTGTTCTTATTCCCCCGGATCGACCCGTCTACATACTGCTGTTCGGAAGTACCCAGAACCTGAGTAGGATCGGGTGGTTTGATGGGCTTGCCGTTCTCATCCTTGTATCTACCGAAAGCACCTTTGGCCAGAAGCACTTGCTTGGGCTGATCAAAACCTTTACCTGAAGATTTGGTACCTTGCCCGAGAAGCTCCCAAGCTTTCTCTGTATCTACTATGGATTGAAACTCGCCCTCGAACCCTTGCATGGGTGCATACGAATAATTACTGAGCTTGCCGTCCGCGTCCTTAAATTTGAACTTCGAACCGGCTTTCTGCCAATCGAAGTACGATGCCGCGACTTTCATCCGGGAGACCTCTTCGGTCGCTATGACATCCATAGTTGCCCTGTTCGTGAGATCCTCAAGCTGTTGCTCGTAGAATAGCTGAAGGGGACTGTTCTCGTGATCCATAAACCTCACGAACGCTTGCGCTTGCTCCTTGGTAAGATTGCCAACCGCTTGGCCGGCTTCGAGTTTTTTAACTACATCAATAGCGGCGTCATCGGGGATTCCGGAAAGAGCTTTGTTCTTAAGCCTCTCGTTCAGCTCCTTGCGTCTCGCTTCTCTCTTCTTCTTATCCTTGATGTTCTTAACATCCTTAAGAGCATCCTTGATCTGCAAAGTGTGGTGATGGTTCCGGCTGGGAGCCATCCGGGCGAGGAGATATTCACCAACCACCTCTACGGTTGTTCCAGCCTCCCGTATGGCATTCATCATCGGGTGGTGGTATTTGATCTGGTGCTGTTCAAGCTCGCTCTGACCAAGCCCCAAATAGGTATGAACCTTACCCCAGGTATTCAGAGCGTCGTAGAGCGGGGTGCCCTTCTCCATCATCGGCCCGACGATGTCTTTGACCTCGTAGAACATCTTCTTCAGCGGGTGGAATTTGTCTACGTAATCTATTATGAAAATATCCTTCTTGCTACCCTGCCCCCAAGCCTGAGTGGATCCGCGCTTGGTCTCCTGGTACAGCTCCTTCCAGTTGTCCTTGTTGAACATCGTGGCGAAGAACCCGGCCTTGCGGTGGTTGTCCGCACCGTCATCCACGAGCTGAGAGCCGAGCTGGATATCATAGGGTCCGGGGTCGCCCGCACGGATTGTCTTACGTGCCGCCCTGTCGTCCATCCTCTCCGCAGGATCCACGGGGGTCTGCCGCATGTATTTTCTAACTTCTCCCCAGTTAATATCCTGCTTCCTTAGGTCGTGATACTCCAGGAACCCATCCAAGCCCAGTGCCATCTCCTTAAGTACCGTCTCATTGGAAGCATTGAACAAGAGATTCAGCTTCGGGTGTACGCTCGGCCAGAAGATTTTCTTCAGCAGCTCATTGAGAGCGTTCGCGGGTAACTTCTCAGCCGGGGCGTCGTCAGCGGGGTCATAGCCCTCGGGTGTTTTATCCGTAAAGTCTACGAGTTCGGGATTCGCGCCTAGCTCTTTAAGTAACCCCTCCGTATCATACGGATCAGTATCCACACCGGCTACCCACGAAAGCTCGGCAACAAACATGTCCCACAAAGAATCCTTATCCTTAAGGGCATATCTATTGGGTAGAAATTCTTTCTTAGACCACTCTGTGTGCTTGGGCCTAAAGCCCTTGCCCTTGGGGGTATTACCCTTTCTCGAGTCTCCTAATTGGGAGCCGAACTGCCCATCGTTTTCCATGGCGTCCAGGGAGTCCAGAGCTTCCGCCACCTCGCTCATCTCTATGTTCGGACTCTCCCCCACGAGTGGCTGCAACGCTTTGGTTCTAGCCTTAGATCTTTTGATAGTGTGCTTCCTAGCGATCCCCTCGATAAAAGAGAAAGGTCGGTCATTCTGAAGGATTTCAGGCTTTTGCGAGGCATCTATGATTATGCCGCTCATATCGAGAGTGGCTTCCATAAGAGTGCCATCAATCTTCAATCCCAGAAGCTTCTTGAACGCTATAACAAAAGCCTCCCAGAGATTGCTGGGCGTCCAACCAGTCTTGGCGTCCTTGACGAGATCAGCTATATGTTTGGGGGTCTTAATCGATTTTAGCCACTTCTGAAAAACCGGATTACTAAGAGCCTCGGTTACAACCTCTTCATTGTTCGTAACGGACCCGTATGCAGTTTTGTTTTTTAGAATCCCGTCTGGGAGTCTGGCGTGCTCCTTATCCAGCACTTTACGTATTTCACCAATGACTTTATCCGCCTTATACTCGGGAAATTTCATTAGGTCGGCGTAAGGATCTTCTACAGTTTCACCCAGGTTATCCTCTTCAAAAAGGCTAACCGCTCTATCTCGGAATTTCTTTGTAGTACCCACGCCAATGTGGGATTCAGCCAAAACGTGTATGAGCTCATGTATAAATGCATGCGGGGCGGCACCATGCCCCATGTACATTCTCATACCCCCAACTTTTTCCTTGTGCCCGTGGTCTCCAAAATCTCGAATGATCTGAGGCCTAACCATAGCCCCCCAGTTTTGATCTTTTCGTATTGGGCTGGTTAGATTTACAAACCGAACCTTAGTGTTTGCAAACTTAGCCCTATCTGTAAGCTTATAGAGCGAATTTAGGAATTGATCTAGTTTTCCTACATACGCAAGCTCACCTCGTATGGAAGTGTACAGGGTGTCTATGGTGGCTTTTACACGTGCCGGCATAGACTCATTGGCAACCCTGAAATCGGGATGCTCTGCCATTATGCGCCTTACCTTTGACATGTTCTCGGGCTTGAGCGCTTTTCTGAGAAGGCGGGCTCGATTTTTATAGTCCTTACGCATAGCGAGTAGGAAATCCCTAATTTCGACTCCGCCACTCTGCAAAATGTCTATCAGCATACGCCGGGCTTTTTTATTCTCTCTATTCAATTCCTTACCGTCTCTCGTAATCTTCCCTTCTCTCGCAAATCCGAAGTTCCCCCAGGGGATGGGCAACCTTTCCGAAGCGTAATCTACCCCGTAGAGCTTAAATACCTCAGGGAAAAAATCCGGATTCACAAACTCCTGAAGCCAGTGCGAACGGAGCAGACGGTGCTCCTTCGTGCTGATGTTTTTCATGGAATCCTCTACTGCCTCTTCTCCAAATAGGTTTGCGAGCAGTTGCAACTCCGAACGATATCTCTGTAGATCGGTTATCTCATCCACCAAATTGCCGGAGCTCACCTTGCCCTGAGCCAGGGATTCAAGCTGATTCGGTGGAATGTGCAACTGGGAGCCGAGCTGGACATCGTCTGACCATACCTGTTCAAGCCTTTGGTTTTTTTGGTTTTGGATCAACCTGTCGTTAACGAACTTATCAACACCGTTGAGGGCATCGGTATATTCTCGGAGTTTGGCTTCCGGGTCTTCCAAAAATGTAGAGGACTCCCGAAGGACTTCCCCGAGCACGGTGCCATCAACCTTGAGACCGAAAAAGTCCTTTAGTACATTGACGAATGCCTGCCAGAGGGTGGACTTGGATCCTGTTGTAGGTTCGAGGCCTAGGGACTTTGCTTGCGCATCCGTAATCTCGATACCATCCAGGAATCTTTGCATTTCGATATTGGACCCTGCCTCGGTGATGAACTCAACGAGCTGGGCGTCTTTTCCGGCACCGTCAAAACCGTATGCAAGACGCTCTTTCAGGCCGATGCCAAATGGGTTTTCTGCAAGCCTATTATACTCTTCTAGCGCAAACTCGTGAAGCTTCTCGATGTTCTCAAACGCACTCTTGTACTTATTGTATACCCCCGCGACTTGTATTTTTTCACCCCTCGCCTTTTGATCCTCGGCAAGCAGTAGGTCGGTCTTCGAGATAAGTTTAATTTTTCTCGCCATCCCTGGATTTTTCTCAGTCACACCAGTTAACAGCTTAGAGAATCGGTGAGTCAGCACGTGGAATATCTCGTGGATAACCGTGTGATATCCGCTCGCAACGTCTCGCGAATTGTCAAGGTGTATGTCGCCAAGTCTCATAGTGTAATCCCCGGATTCGCTATCCACATCCACGTCGCCTAAGATAACTTTACCGGTCTCTGCTTGGCGCTTTGCAGAATCGAACATACTAAATTTCACTTTGCCGTGACTCTCGTCACCATCTTTACGTTTACGGGATTTATAGAGAGTGCGAAAGGCGGTGAGGACCTCGTAGATACCTCTAAGCCTTGGGTCTCTCTCGGACATACCTAACCGTTTTTCATAGAGAGCTACTGATAGGTTCTCCTCCAATCTTTTAACCATCGAATCGATTACCTGCCCGAGTGGAACCGCGAACTCACGAGGTTTTTCCCGGAGTTTCTTAAATATAGGTATTTCGGACATTGGGGGGAGTTGAGATCCTGCTTGAAAATCTTCGCCCATTTTTCCCATTCTCTCCGGACCGTCTAAATCGCCCGCCTCTAGCCTATCTATCTGCTTCTGGACATCTCCCCTCCATTTGGTGAACGAAGCACCCTCAGCCTTGCCCCAGAATCCCTTCCACATGAGCCAGACTAGCTGTAGCATATTATTATCCGATTCAGCGATCTTGGATACCCACTGCCCGATCTCTAGATCGAAATTCGGGTTATCTACCGCCTTGGGGGGCGCGCCTAGCTTTTCAAATTCTGCTGTAAGTTTGGAGCTATTTTCAGGAAGGACTGACTCAAAACCGCCAGGCTTGTCCACACTCATAGCATCATCGAGATGATAGCTATTGGAGATCGCCCACCCCAGGATTTCATCTTCCGTCCAGTTTGTGACCTCATCTAGAGACTCGAGAATATCCCGAACGGCTATACCCATCCGGATGTTCTTCTGCTTTATGTCATCGAGCTGGATGTTATTATCGGAGGATGGAGGCTCACCGGTTTGCCCGGCCTGCTTGTCGGCATAGTCGGGATCGAACGTACCTTCGGGAGGATCTTCCCGATCCTTAACCTTAGTGCCAGTAGCGTCGCCATCGGCGGATTCCTGGCTTTCAGTATCCCCCACATCTTCCCCTGGCTCAGAAGGACCTTTGTCCGCCGCCTCTTTTTGCTCAAATACGCTCTTGTCGCCCTCGGCTTGGTAAGCACCCGAGTCACGGGACATGATGCTCTGTTCCACTTTCTCGTCAAGCTGATCAACCCGGCGGCCGTTGAATGCTGCGGTCATTATGGGCTCGATCGCTTCCCGGATATCACTCAGCCAGGCAGAGAGTTCGGCGGTGTCCGTATCACCCCAGAGATTTGAATCGTTGAACCAAGCGCTTTTAGCTGCCTCGGTCGACAATTCCTCAAGTAACTCAGGGAGGGCTTCTTTCCAAAACTCATCCTTGACCGAGTGAGTGATTGGGCCTCTGATCTGTCCGAGCCTGCGCTTGAACTCGCTGTCCGTATCGTAACGCTTCCTAAGAAGTGTGCGCATGAGCTCCTTGCTAATCTTGGTGTCGGCCTTGACCCCCAGTTCGTTAGCCCAAGTTCTTGCCTCCTTACCCGTAAGAGTTGGGCCATCAGATTGCTCGGCAAAATCGTCCGGGTTTATCTCCCCGTCCTTAACGGCCTGTGGATTTTTGAATGCCTGATAAGCGGCCTCAACGGAGTAGAACTTTCTACCCTCATGCTCGAAGGGTTTCGCGAGGTCATATAAGGGGGAGAGTTCCGGGTTGATACCTTTTCCAAAATTGACGTCTACCGCACGCTTACCCTTCCGACCCTCGGCCTTCGACTTAGTGTCTTTGGCTGGTGGTAAATCGCCTTTGAACAAATAGTCCAGAACCGCAGTAATCTTGGCATCGGAGGTGGTAGCTTCAGTATCTGCAAATATGAATATGCTACCTGGTTCGAACTCAATACCCTGACCCATTTGCTCAAGGATTCCGCCCTTACCACGAACTACTTTGGAGATGTCGAAGTCTTTATCGGATATGTCTACCACGATCGTCATTCTGTCCGAATCGTCCTTAGCTAACTCGACCAGGTTTTTAAACCGGGCGCTACCGTCCTTGGACGATTTGAAGATCACGGAAATGCCTGCTTCGGTCAGGTTATCCACATCGATTTCCTGATCGTTTTCTTTACGCTCCTTGGACTTCTTGACCGTTCCGTCGGGAAGAGTTTCCTCCGAAGCTTCAACGGTCTTACGCTCATCCATGGCGTATGTTCGACCGGCCTCCCCTGGGTCCATACCGTTCTGTTCAAACCACTCCCTGATCAAGTCACTCTTACCCTTTTCACCCTTGTCGTCATTTACGATGAGGAGTTTGGGTTCGGACATAGGAGGCTCAACTGCTGCGGAGTCCATATCCACCTGAGTCTTCAGTTTCGTCAGACGGTCAAGCTTCTCGAGCAAGTCACCGTAGGTCTGTGGAAATTCTTCGGTACTGTTTCCGGTCTTCGCATCGAGGTCTATGTTCAGATCCTTGTACATCCGCTCGAGGAGTGGGTGCAATATGCGCTGGATTATGTACGGTGCAAATTGCTGACCAGGGGTGCTCTTGTTATCTCCCGTAACTTCGGTATCAGCAAAGTGTGTGAAAGACCGTACCCCAAGCTTGAAAATTTGTTCAGCCAAACGGGCTGCGGTGTAATGACTGTCGCTGCTTGCGGCATTCTGTCTATCCACACCCTTCTTCTCTTGCTCCGCGAGCCAGGCCTCTGTCGCTTGGTCATGGAGACTTGGACGGTTATATAGCTCCGCTGTCGTGCCGGCTTTCGAATCTGGCGATCTATCTTCTCCCCTGTCTATCGCTTTCCGAATGTTCAGCTCTGGGTCTTTTTGAGCAGCTAGAGTCTCCGGGTCTTGATCGATTCGGGTAACATTGATGACTTCTGTCCCCGGTCTGACGCTTAATTGTCCGCTGCCATCCTCATATTCCCAGAACCCATTCTTGAATATGGCGTCGATCTCAACATCCACCCCATCCGCATCAACACCCTTGAAACTGATCTTCTCACCATCCTCGGCACCCTGTGCCATGAATGTTGCGGATAGATCTTCGCGATCCTTATAAGTAGCATTCCATTTGGCAAATCTCCCGGCGTCATCGCGAACGCGATCCGGGATTTCAAACTCCGCACCCAAGCCTTCGCCGGTCTTCTTGAGCTGACCAAAAACCTTGTCAGCTTGCGATTTGTACAGGCTGAGTATGTTGTAAGTCTTGTCCAGATTCACCCTTTTGAACTCGCCGTGAGCACCCTCTTGGGCCTCTACTTTGAAATCCGGGTTATCCAAAGACTCGTCCAACTCAACGTACGCGTAGCCATCGTTACGGAACTTCCTCGGATACTTATCTTCTCTCCTACTAAAACCGGTTCTATTACCCACATTCCAGCTAAATTGGGGGACATAGTAGACTTCACCGTTTTCGCCATACTGCGGGGTTTGCTCTACAAAATTACGCTCAATGGTGTTGAGCATGGTTTCGGCGAGTTCCTGATTGGCATCCTTGCCGATAAATTCAAGGTACCAATCGCGGTACATTTGGAAAATATCCTTCCTCTTGGCGACGGAGACTTTTCGTATCTTCTCCTGCTCCCTCGTGATCCGAGTATAAAATTCGTCTAGGATCGACTCCTTCTGAGAATCGCTTAGGTCGGGATTGTGCATGACCTTTCGTCTCTCGCGCTGAAGCTTGTTCAGTTCCTTGCTCTGTCTGGTAAGACCCTCGTACAAGTTTTTGTGCTGCTCCTTGAACTTACTAAAGGCTTTGTTATCTTTCCAGCTATCGTTACCCGTTTTCTGTTTAAATCTCTTCTCGAGCAGATCGTCTACAAATAAGCGGTCGGCTTGCTCACCATGAGCTTGAGAAAGGGCCTCGCGGGCGTCCGTGTAAGCCTTCCCGGCCTTCTTATGCCAACCTCCCAGAGGGCCAATCTCCTCTTCCCATTGGGTGAGGATTTCATCAATGGCCTTCATCTTCCAGTGCCAATAATCGTACTGTCCCAGGGCTTCGGTCCACATTTTCCCGCCGGGTATCCGATCGGGCTGGGGCTTTTCCCGTCCGCCGGGGTTGGTCTGGACGTCACCAAAGCCCCCTTCGACACGAACGCGGTTAGTATAATTACCGTTTTTATCCTTCTGGTTTAGCCACTTTGTCAGGCTCGGGAACTTTCCGGTCTTATTAGAGTCTCCCAGCCGGGCCTTTTCAAACGCATACTTGTCCTTGAGAAAGGCGATATCTTCCTGCCGGTAGTACTCGTACATCTCATTCCAGGAGGTCCATTTATACTCCTCCACCACGGGCGGGCGGAAGCGAAATTTGTCGGCGTCGGGCATGGTGCCCGTTCTTTCCTGCTCTTTGGTGACCTGGTTCTCGAACTTCCTGTATTTCTTAGAGTCTGAGTCGAAAGGCAGAGGCTTCTCTCCCTTAAACGAATCGAGGTATCGCTGATACAGGCGGCGCCTCTCCGCCCTAGACTTCGGTTTGATATCAACGGTTCTGAAGGTCTCAGTTATCCTACCCTTCTCATACGGCTCGGCATGTAGATGGTACTGTATGAGTTTCTCAATATCGCGCTGCTTGGCCCGTAAGGCGCCCCGATCCTTCCAAGTTTGATCCTTGAGCTGGCTGAGAAGCCTAGTGAGCTCACGTACCTTATTGTGCTGAAGCCACATCATGGTGAGCCCGGTCTGATCCATTTCCGCTCCGGTATAACTTGCGGTTTTGGCAACCTCGGCGAGAAGGTAATCCTCGGGGGAGTACGCCATTTGCGTGCTCATGCGGGCCCGCGTCTTGCGGGTTTCCGCACTGCCGTCAAGGGATTCCGCGTTTGCCTCCCAGACCATCTTAGCAAGGATTGTCAAAAGGCTGGTTCCCTCATCGGGTGTTCCTTGAACGATTACCCTCCGTCGCAGGTCGTTGGTATTTAAGCCTCGACCGGTGATCGGCTGGTGCATGGATGCCTGAGCGGCAGCCACATAGAGCTTGTATTGGCGGGGGGTCATGCCGTAGGCTCCGTGGTAGGTATTAGGATCTTTCGATTTAGTGCTTAGATCTGGAGTAATCTTTTTCAGATCAAATTGGTCATAAAAGGTAACGGTGTCCGTCTTGGCGCCCTCGAACGGAACGCCACCAAGTAGATGCTGGCCGTCTGCGATCTCCATCTGTTTCCCATCCTTACCCTTATATTTCTTAGGGTAACCTTTCTTATCGAACAGCTTGAGCGCGCCTCCCCATCCCTTATTGCTATGCGTGGATAGAACTCCGAGGGTCAGGGGCTTGAGCACGCCCCCCTCTTTGATGAACGTATTCGCAAACGGTCCGTGCATAACACGAACATTCTTCCAATCGACCCCATAATTTTCGGGAGCGAAGAGCATCTCTGCTTCCTGGAGCAATTCGATATGCCGGGCCAGAGCCTTTTGCCTGCGGGTCTTGGCTTCGGCCTGCATGAAATCCATATAAGCACGGGGCAGGCGCATGGTCTGAGCAATGCGACGGCTGAGCTCATCCGTAAATGCTTGATCCTTGCCCTCGTCCACCAGATCGGGCTGCCGGCTCTTGACCTCTTCGCGCATGACCTGAGCAAACTTAGCCCATTCCTTTACTTGTGAGGCGTATGTCGTGTAATCCCTAGTCGGGGCGGATTTTTGTTTCTTTCCCGTATTCTTCGCCGTCTTGGTTTTACCCCTCCTGGGTATCAGGAGCTTGGCGACTCTTTCGTTAAACTTCTGGGCATTTGCGAAATTGTCAGTCTTTTCATAGGAGGTCGGCAGTGCGGCAATCTCCTTTTTCTGGTTTTGATCCAAGGACTGGGCATCTCTGAGCATATTCATGAACTGGTGAACACGCATGCGCTTACCCTTTTTGCCATATGTCTTGCCGCCTATCTTTACGACAACCCCTTCGGAATTCATTATGGCATTGAAGAATTCAATCATGAAATTCTCGTTGTGCCCGCGCTCTCTGAAGAACCTTGCTTGCTGCTTAACGTATGTAAAATTTTCGCTGGCATCCATCCGGTCGAAATACTCGACCTCGGAAGCTTCCAGCCCCTCTCCTACCTCGGCCCGAATTTGCTCCTGAATGGCTTTGATCATTCCGGAGTGGATAGCTCTCTTGTCTCCCTCGGGGATGGCTTTTTCCTTCTTAGCCTTTTCTTGGACAGTGGTCTTGTACAGGAGCGCGAAACCCTCTCCGGGAATATAGACAAGTTTGTTACCCTTCTTTTTGACCAAGCTGTTTTTGCTGGCCGTTTCCCAATCCTTCAGGGTGGCCTTACCCTTATTCTTCTTGATCCACTCCTGGAACTTCTCTTTGGACTGGATCATACCCTTCTTGGGCTTGTTTGTCTTCTTCAGATTGACCATCTCCTTGTAACCCTTCTTGGGATCAAGCGGGCTTGTGACCAATTTTTGATTACCGCGGGTCTCTGACTTTTTTTCGAACGGCTTCTTAACCTTCTTAATCGATTTCTCAAGGGCTTGCTGCTCGTCCATTGCGGCCAGCTTTTCCTGACGGATCATGTCCTGGGCCTCACCGAGATCGGCTTCGCCCTTCGCCATAGCTTCCTCGACAGCGTCAATCTCAGGCATGTCGAAGGAGTCTGTAAAGCGGTCGATGAGATCGAGACCCCACTGAGAGCGCCCGCCCTTGCCGAATGATAGTAGCGTATCGAATTCCGACATTTCCCGAAGAACATCCATCCAGCTGATCTGGCGGACTACATTATCCCAGTCTTCGGTAGATACTCCCTTACTGTCTATGCCTAGTGCCTCGAGCCTTTGGTTAACCAGTTTGTTACGAGCATCTACCAAAGCTTTCTTGAATTTCTTGGGGTCGGTTATCAGCTCCTCGATTTTCTTAAGAGACTCAATGACGGCTTTACGGGTCGCCGCTTTTTGCGGATCGAAAGAGTCTTTGGTGTAAACCTGCTCCTCCTGACCCCTGATCTCATCAACTCGTACCTGTGCGCCGGTTCTGGTAGGCGTGGTCTCCGACTTAGGCTTCCCTGGGAGAGGCTTTTCGGCGGTTCTCTCAACCGGCGCGGGCATACCATCCTCGATGAGCTTGGCCAACCGAGCCATCTCATTTCTTATGCTCGCAGCGGCACCCTTTTCGTCTAATTCAACTTGCGTGCGACCGTCATTCATCCACGATCTTTGCTCTTTAACGAACTGCCCGGCGTGCCTCTTTTGTTCCTTTATCGTAAGATTGTCGTAACCGGGGATAGACTCCTTAAAGCGGAGATTGATTTTGCCCTCGTGGGGTGTTATATCACCGAAACCCTGTTCCAGAAAAGCGCTGACCTGAGCCATTTCGGGCGAGCCGTAGAACTCGGCCATTTGCTTACTACTAAGCTTGTTAACCCAGGTGCCACCTACTCCAGGTGAGGGGTAGAATTTTCCTGTTTGTAAAATCTTTTGGCCGAGACCAGTGGATTGATAGAACGGCACTTCGACGCCGTTAATTTCGGCCTTTATCCAAACTCTTCCGCCGCCGTCTGTAAGTGCTTTACCTCTAAAAGGTATAAACCTAACCACATTCGGCCCAAGCTGAAATTCTTTCGGGGTGCCGTCGTCGTTGAGTAAAGACTCTTCAAATTTAGAAACCTGATCCCATGTCTTTTCTGCCGGAGGGTCAATCTTGAGCGCCTCTATTCGAGCCTTAGCTTTCTCGATTTGAGCTATAGCTTCAGGGGTGTTTACTTTTCTAAGCTGCTTTATGTACTTCTTTAGGGCGTCAAACTCCTTCTCATTCTTAAGTACGTTATTTAAATTCTTTTGCTGGGAGGGTGTTAGGCTGAGCGTGTCGGGTTTTGCGGGATCACCCTCGATGGATGGGCTCCCTGGAACTTTTCTGATTTTATCTATTGCCTCAGTATCCAACGCTTCACCTACATCCTCACTCTTCCTAGGCTCGGTCTTGCCCTCAGACTTCTCCCCAGGAACCTGGGCGTCGAGCATGCGGTTTACGTCACCATCCACATCCTCGTACAGCTCAGTAAGGAGATCTACCTTCTCCTTGGACCACTTCTTGGCTTCCGGATCGGCAAATTTCTTGGCTTCTTTTTTGCCAATAGGAGTGTCATCGGATTTGGTAAATGCGCTGACCTCGGGGGTCATGAAAATCTTATTACCGCCCATGAGGGCTTCAATGGTCTCGATAAGCGGGCCTTGATCCTTCTTGTCGTATTTCTGGATCTTCTCCCACAACCACTTGATGCCTTCCTCCTGAGACATTTGCTCCATGCCCTCGGGCAATGCAGCTCCGCGAACGCCGTCGGCAGACCAATCCTGATCCTGAAGAGTGTCACCCATGCGCACACCGGTCGGTCCCCAGCCCATTGCGTTAAGAATCACACCGTCAACCTGGGCGGCAAAAGCACCGGCGTTATCCACGCTACCCATCTTCCCCTCCATAAGGGGGTAGACGAACTTCTTCATGAACTTCTTGACCGGTTGAGCGACCGTACGGTCAGAAGGGTTGCCTGCGAGATTACGGGCAAACTGCAAGGCGAACCACTCCTCGGCTTGGGTTCGGGAGCTGGTATCCTGGAAGCGCCTCATGACCTCCGACTTTTGACCATCCTCCAGCGCACTGAACTTCGCATTAGGGATTTTTAGATGGTACTCGGCGAAGGAGTTTAACTTTTGCTCAGAGGTGAGTGAGTTATACACCGACATCAAGTCCTTGACGTCCTTAAAAATAGACAAACGGGCCCAGTGAGCGCCTTCGTGGAAGAGCCCGCGAATTGGGTTCTCCTTCATCTTGTCAGCGTTCAGGAAAACGGTGGATCCACCAAAGGATGGATCGTCATAGTGTTCGAATAAACCTTCGGAATCTATGCTGTCGGGAGTTCTCTCGGCTACGACCCAGCGCAACTCTTTGAATTTCTCGGGATTCATTTCCTGAAAGCGGAACATGAAGTCCTGAATTACCTGAGCCTGACGGTTTTCAGGGCTGTTCGGATTGGCGGGGTCGAAGTTAATGCCCGCGGCCTGAATCATGTCGGCTGCCGCATTATCCGCAGAGTCGTACTGTCTAAACTCTTGGACCAAACCTGCCCGGGTGACAGTGCCCTGGGAGCCTACCTGCTGCCCGTCGATCGTCATGGGCTGAACATTCGAGTAGGTCGGAGTAGCCTGAGCGAAATTCTTGCGAGCGGCTTCTCTCTTGCCCCCGCGCCAGGCTTCACTCATGGCACCGTAGATACCAAAGGGGCTGACGATCTCGAGAGCACCCTCCGCAGCGATCGCATCCCAATCGAAGGACTCGCCAGGTTTCATGGCCAGATACTGACCAAGCGCTTCACCACCCATTCCGAAGCCCATTTGGGCCCCTGTTTCCGGAACGATGCTTGATTTGAATCTTTGCCAACTGGAGAACACAGGCATATCAATACCGGCCTGTTGCCAATCGCTACGCCCATGCTTTTTTGCCCAGCGGGTAGCATCCACATGCTTGCCACCCTTCATTCCGAGATAGCGGGTGGTCTGCCCAATCCGGCCAGCCATCAAACCGCCTACCGAATCCATAAGACCTACACCAAACGATTTGGCGAGAGCGGTGTCCTTCAGAGCTTCTCTGATCTGCGGGCTCTGCCAGGCGGCCATGAAAATCTTAGGGTCGTGAACATCAACGCCCAGACCGCTCATTTCCTCCATGAGCTTACCGTTGTACTCGAGCGCAGCACTTGCCACACCGGCATTCAGTCGAGCTCCGAGCCCTATTGTGCCAAACAAGCCGCCCTTACCCCTCATCTTTTGGATTGCTCCATGACCCAGGGCCGCTGGTCCTGTGTACTTCATAAAAGTGTTAACCATTGTCGGGAAGTACGCCGACGTAACACCAGCTATGAGCTCGGGGAGGGCCTCGGCATTACCGAAGATCAACCCGACCGCTTCCATAAGATTCTTAGACTTACCGCTGGATATTCTCTTTAAGGCCGAGCTTGTCGGGATGTCCTCGATATCCTGGGATATGTCGATAAGGGTCTGAATGTCTGACTCGTCGGCTTGCCCCATGGCGAAGTCCAAACTGAGATCAGCCATGTCGGCCTGCTTAAGTCCGCGATTCCACTCGTTTTTTATACCCTCCCAGAATCCGACCTGATCCTCGGCCGAGGACAGTTGTTCGTAAAGTCTGCTACTTAGCCCGAAATCGCCCGCAACCTTGAGCGCGCCGTGCCAATTCTGTCTAGCTTTGTCAACCTTGAGCTTGAGCTGGTCGGAATTTTTATTCGCTCCGCCGATCTCCTTTAGCAACTCGAGTTGAGAGTTGCGGAAGATCTCCTTGGCCTGCAAGGCACTCTTCATGACCTTTGCGGCTTCAATCTTTTCCGCTCCCCCAAGCTGAGCTATAGCTTCCTCAATCGGAAGACCCTTGAATTCTGTGAACCCTGCATCCTTGAGCTTGTCGGCATCGAGAATATCAATGAAGTCATTGGACATGCCTCGAGGAGCCGTACCTGAATGGCCGACCATAAATCCGCGATTCTGCATGTTCCGGCGACGTTCCATGCCGGCACGCTCGGACATGATAGTATCAATGTCTCCTGAGAAAGCTTGCTGACGTCTTTTGCTCTGGGCGGCTTGGCCGGCGTTCTGACCGGTATTAAAGTCTGTAGCAGTTGGAGACTTGCGGCGGGGGTCGACCTTGTGAAGGTTTGTGATCTCTCCTGTATTAAAATCAACTACCGGATCCTCCCACTGCATGGAGTCGAGAATCTTATTTATCTCTCTCGGATCCTTCTCGCCCTTGCCCCTACTCTTCAGAGCCTCGTCCATTGCCATCCGCTGATCGAGCGGAATGGAGGTCATCTCCTCGAGCATTCGGACCTTGGTGTCATTGGCCTGGTCGCTCATCAATTTGCGGTTGTCCCGCTCCTGTTTGAGCTTGAAGAACTTACTCCTCAGTCCGTTTTCGCCACCCCAGGATCCGAATCTCTTCAGCGCTTCCTGAGCACCCAATTTCTCGTCCGAAGAACCAAACCACCCATCCTCGGAATTAGCTAGCTTGTTAAGTCTGGCGTACTCCTTGTCAATACTGGCTATGTACTCGTCGCCGCTCGCCTTGTCCTGTATGTCGTCATATAGCCCAAGCTGATCGTAAAACGGCCGGATCTCGTTTTCCAGGGAATCGTCGTACAGGCTATTCCATCTGGAGCTAATCTGGCCGTAATTCGACGCTTCCTTACTTATCGCGGAGTAGTTCGTCTTGTACTGGTCATACGTACCCAGATCGTCCAATGGAGAGACATACTGAGGCTGCTCAGCTGGGAAGGGGTTCTGGACCTGGCTAACCTGATTCTGAGGCTGTTGTGGCTTAAGTGGACCACCAAACGGCTGGAATTGCCGTTGAGTTGGTTTGCTTGTGAACTGTCCTAGACCGCTTTTCTTTTCCTCGTAGTCGTCTGACAGTCCTAGTTCGTCGAGCTTGGACATATCTGACTGAAGTTACAGGCGGTTAGCTTTGAGATACCGCATTGCAGCTATTCGCTGCTCTTTTGTGGCTATGGATCCGTCGGGATTCCGTCCTTGCTGTACCAGACTTCGAGCATTCTTCTCCGTCATCTTCGGTACCCCCGGTCCTTGCATTGGTTGGTGCCTAGCGCTATGGAATCCTGGACCGCGAACTTCTTTACCCATACGGAACGGTTTATCCGAGAAATGCTCAACTTGAACCCCTTTTTTCTGAGTAGTTAGCTGCTTCGGGGTGGGCTTATTAGGAAGAGTCGGGTTGGGCTTAGGTGTATTCGTTAGCTGCTTAGGGGCAGGCTTAAGAGGTAAGGCTTTCTGCGGGCCGATATTATTCAGCTTCCGCGGCATACGATTTTGAGGTAGACCCAAAGGCTTTGGTCCCTTCGATCCTAGCTTTCCTATAAGTTTTTGAGCCTGCTTGGGCTTGATCCTGCCTCTACTGAGCGCCCAAGCGGCAAGAGCCGCCAATCCTGCGCCACCCGCTCCCGCTGCCCAAGGTTTCCAGTTAAAGTCTCCGCCGTCTTCGGGGCCTGGAGCTGGGCCTGGGCCTGGGCCGGGCATCGGTTCCGGCGCTTCCGGTGCGGGCTCATCCATAGTCGGAGCCTGCCTATTGAGATATCCGAGAGCGTCGGCCTTGTTCTTGAATGCGGCATCGCCATAATCCTGCATATCCGAGGATAGCATCCTGGTTCCTTCGCTCATATCCATGCTCGGATCGCTATAGCCGTCGGCCATTTTCACGGATCGATCGCCTGCTTGATTCATGAGATTGGCAAGCTTTGCGTGTCCGCCCTCGATTCGGGGTCCTGCTTGTCCGGGAGCGGTAAGTGTGTCGGGGGCGGGGTTGTCCAGGCCCATGCCTCCGCCCATTACGCCTCTGTCTTCTGCCATACTTTGATGGGACTTGACATATTCCTCGTAATTACCGTCTGGGGCCAACTTTAGATACTCTTCCTCTGAAGGTAGGGGGCTCGCTAGCGACTCCTCGGTAGGCCTAAACCCTCTTCTGCCCTGCTCATCTACGAACGGCTCCATTTTGCCTTCTCCTTGAGGAGCCGGAGTTGGCTGAGCCGCCAAAGGATCCGATTGGGGGAGAGTTGGCCTGTTAAGCTCCATCTGCTGCGGAGTAGCTCCGGAGGTAAAAGTCGGCTGTCCGTCGGGTTCGGATGTACCATGTCTGCTTAAAAACTCGTCTGCGCTTTCTGAACGAACGTCCGTCACTTCCAGTGGCTCGGGCGGTTGCTCCTGCGGGCCTACTAAATACTCCTCGGCGCTCGCGTCTCCTCCGGATTTTTCGTAGGTGTCGCCATATTCATGGGTTTGGTAGCTACCGTCGGGATTTTGCGTAAGACCGGTGCCCGGGGTTTGCATACCGCTCTTGTCCATGAACTCCTGGCGGGTTACTTGGCCGGGCATAATGTTCTCATTATTCGGATCATCGGGATCCGCGAAATAGTTTCCTCCGCCCCATTGCGGTTTGGCGGCTTCCTGAGCTCTGTGATCCTGCAAGCTGTTCATTCCGAGCTCTTGGCGGGCGGCGTTGGCTATGCCATCGGCCCGAGGAGCGGTCCACCCGGAATCCTTGAGGCGCTGATCAGCTGCCCTGCCCTCTTTGCTCGAGGAATCGTAATAGTTGTTCTGCTGGTAAGCGCTGGTTGCCGCTCTCTTCTGCTCGGGAGTCATCGCATCCCAATCACCAGCGGCCCTGCCGCCCGTGGATTCGTAGCGCTGCTTCATGAAATAGTTGGGGTCCTCGCTATAGGTCGGGTTGTAGGTTCCCTTGGACTTCTTGATCTCGTTATCCATCAGGCGATCGGCCTCGGCCTGCATCCGGCCCTGCGCCAAACTCGGCATGGTGGATCCGGATCCGCCCAGTCTCCTGACCTGACCGGGCATAGAATTAGCTTGCGTCTGAAAAGCGGTGGCTGGGTGTTGCCCTCCGGCTCCGGCTCCGGCGCCGGCACCCTCCATAGGCAAGCCTGGGACGTTTTGTCCGGTGGGATCGTCTAAGGTCTGGTTGGGATCGAGCGGGTTAGGCTCCTGATCGGGCAGACCTACTCCGTCAATCATATTAGAGGCCGCTCCGAGAGTTCCTGAGGCTGCTGCGGTCTTAAGGGCTAAACCTTTTTTGGTGCGCCCAAAGTTTTGCAGTTTACTGCCCCAATTCCTTCCGCCGGGCGTGTATTTAGAAAATTTAGGTCCATTAAAAGCGGTCCCAGGCCCACCCTTTCCTATAAAAAGTTTACCGCCTGGAACTTTGCGAATTGCTTGACCTACTTTAGTCGCTCCACCAAGAGCACGAGTGGCCGGCATAACCATGGCAACATCCATGGCATCCTGCCCAGTCCAGTCTCTTTGGGTACCCTCGTCAGTCCAGTTTTGCCCCTGAAGGGCTTTGGGCATAATCTGCTTACCGCCCAGAAGATCTCCTTCGATTGCATCAAGGCCGGCAGCTCCTGCCCGAAGACCGGTTCCGAGTGTCCAGTCCCCAAGGGTCTTGAACCCTTTCATGAACATACCGTCGTCGTTGTCGTGCTTAAAGAGGTATTTGTTGATCCTACCTACATCTCTTTCGCGCTGGCTCTTATATTTCTTTTTCTCGAACATGGTAGAATAACCCTAGATGCGGCGATTTACGGCTTCAACCGCTTGTAATTCTTCTTGAGCTGACCTAAAGGCACCCGAAAAAAGCCATCGGGGCACATGAGGCCCGGATTCTTGCGAAGCATGCGATTCGTGATCTGTTTCTTCTTGGGCGCTTTGAAGGCGGATGCGCTATCTATATTATATAAAGCGATCGCGGCAGCCAGGACATGGTCGTCATGGTGGCCGGGTGCAGCCTCAGGCTTGCCCTTGTCGTTTACCACAAAAACCTTCATCTCCTTCAGGATGCCCTGATCGGGGATATAGAAGTTCTCCTCAATCAATTCGGCAGCCATATGATCA
>CESM01000619.1_pt1 | contig 23071 bp, 29 predicted proteins | sample 361421 | NCBI WGS metagenome assembly CESM01 (sample SAMEA2622219, study PRJEB7988) | marine metagenome | isolation source: saline water (ENVO:00002010), including | reverse complement strand
GAGATCGACGAAAAGCCTCCCTTATTGCCTTTACAGAAAAACAGGCAGAAATAGTCCGAGAATCAAATGAATCATTGTCTCTAGAGCCTATGGGTGCTGCTGATCGTAAGATTATTCATGATGCAGTATCTGAAATTGACGGAATCACTAGTGGTAGCGAAGGGGAAGAACCTCGTAGACGGGTTGTTTTACAACCAAGTGATTAAAAATGGTACTAGAAGAAATTCTAATACACGCAAAAAATCTAAACTATTTGGGTAAACCCCCTGTTCAAGACCATATTTTAAACGCTCAAGGATTTATTCGAACAATAAACGAGCTTAATACTGGTCTTGAAAAGGTTAAATTGGTTGACCTTGGGTCTGGCGGGGGAGTTCCAGCGTTAATTCTAGTTGATTACTTTAAAGCTTGGGATTTTGTTTTAATTGAAAGAAAAGAAAAACGAGCAGAGTTTCTTTCCTGGGCTGTAAAAAAACTAAACATCGAGAAAAGAACAGAAATAATTTGTGATGAAGTAGAAAATGTTGCAAGAAACTCAGAACATGAGGCAACTATAGATTTTGTAACTGCCCGTTCTTTTGCTCCACCACCAACAACAGCTGAATGTGCTTGCCGTTTTTTAAAAAAGAACAGGTATTTGGTAGTTAGTGAACCTCCAAACAGTACAAACCGTTGGGAAAATAAAGCATTAAAAGAAACAGGCTTTATTCCTTTAAAAACAACAAAACAAAAAAATGGGACCTTTCAAGTTTTGGAATTGCTGGAAAAACCAAGCAATCGACTACCCCGCCGACCAGGGGTACCCAGGAAAAGACCCCTTTGGTAAAGTTCCACGTGGAACATTTCAACGGTTTTTAATAGTTGTTTCACGTGAAACATGAAAAAACTGTTTGAATTGACAGATTTTTATAGAGTGATAAAACTTACAAATACAACTGTTTTAATACATTCTGAACTGGGAAAATACAAAAATGGACGATTTATTAAACACAAAAACCCATCCTTCTTCTTTAAACCCAAAACCGCGGGTTATTACAGTTGCAAACCAGAAGGGCGGTGTTGGCAAAACGACAACAGCAATAAACATTGCGACGTGCTTGGCGGAAATGGGAAATGAAGTACTCGTGGTTGATTTTGATCCTCAGGCAAATGCCACATCAGCTCTTGGAGTAGATCCAAGCAGTTTTTCTACTTCTATTTATGAAGTAATTCTTGAAAATGCTGAAATGCATGAATGTATTATTAAGACGGAATGGCCAGCGCTTTCATTGGCGCCTGCAAACAGCGATCTTTCAGGAGCAGAAATAGAACTTGTCGCTGCATTTAATAGGGAAAGGTTCCTTAAAACAGCTATTGAAAGCGTTATTAGTGAATATGACTATGTTTTTATCGATTGCCCACCATCGATTGGACTCTTGACTATCAATGCGTTGACTGCGGCTGACGAAGTTCTAGTTCCTATCCAATGTGAATATTTAGCCTTAGAAGGACTTGGACAACTATTAAGCAATGTTGAAAAAATAAAAACGCATCTAAATGACAAACTCCATATTTCAATGATTGCTTTAGTGATGTTTGATGCAAGAACCAAACTCGCGGCACAGGTCGTAGATGAAGTAAGGGGCCATTTCGGTGAAACGGTTTGTAATCAGATTATCCCTAGATCTGTACGCCTATCGGAAGCACCTTCTTTTGGTCAGCCAATAATTTATTACGATTCAAAATGTAGGGCATCAATTGCCTATAGGGCTCTAGCAAGGGAGATTTCAAGTGGCTCGTGAAAAAAAAGGATTAGGTAAGGGGTTAGGAGCACTTATCCCGACTGATCAGAATAATCAGGAAAAAAGCTATTATGCAGGGACAACAGGCTACCAAGAGATACCTATTGGAACGATTACAGTAAACCCTTATCAACCAAGAGATATTTTTGACGAGGAAGCTTTAGAAAGCCTGGCTGCTTCTGTGAGAGAAGTAGGTGTTTTACAACCTATTTTAGTACGAAGAAAAACAAGCGACTCTTTTGAATTGATAGCTGGAGAAAGACGATGGAGGGCGGCTAAACGAGCTGGACTTAACAGAATCCCTGCCATCGTTCGAGATATAGAGGACCTAACATCGTTAGAGCATGCTCTTGTGGAGAACTTACACAGGCAGGATCTTGGAGCGTTGGAGGAAGCATCAGCGTATCAGCAACTTATTGATGATTTTAATTTAAACCAGGAAGCAGTTGCTCAACGTGTTGGCAAAAGTAGGCCAACTATAGCGAATGCCTTACGACTACTTCACCTTCCGGCGTCGGTACAACACCACCTTCTTAATGGTTCAATTACAGCTGGTCACGCTCGAGCACTACTTGGTTTAACTTCACGTGAAGAACAAGATCAATTATCAGCAAGAATCGTGAGAGAAAATCTTACAGTCAGAGAAACAGAGAAAATTGTTCGTGAGGGGTCTATTGACAAAAAATCTAAACCGAAGAAACTAATTGAACGGCCGGTTGCAGAGTTAGAAGTAGAGGAAATTTTGGCTGAACAATTGTCAACTCGAGTAGCAGTTGCAATAGGGAAACGCAAAGGAAAGATAGTAATTGAATTTGCTGGCGAAGAAGACCTTGCCCGTATTCTGGACATTATTTCTAAATAAAAACCCTTTATTTTATTAGTATTTAAGAAAAAGTCTAAACCCTTTGTTTAGACTTTTGGTTGTTCAGAGGTTTTTATCCCCATCTTGGGGAAAAACCTGTGATTTCTATTAAAAATACCTCGCTGAACTGGGGTTATATAAAAATATTGAGAGAATATTTAAAATTACGGCATTTCTTCTTCAAATGGGTTTGAAAACCAGGTTAAAATAGCTTTTTTGAGTGCGACTGATAATTGTGGGGCTATTTTAACCAAGTCTTCTGTTGGTCCTATTCGAAGAATGACTGCTGGCATTCTTGTTTCTCTTAGAATCTGTTCAGATCGACCATGAATATTAATTTCGTCATTAAATAATGGAGTTAATTCTTTTGCTAAGAATTGTGTAAAAGATGCTCCTCCTGGCGATTCAAATCCCTTTGCGGCGTAGTAAGAAATTGACTTTTCTTGTTTTTGAACCGGATATAAACCTATATATAAATCAACATTGTGCTTGTTACAGTGTTTGGCGTGTTCAGAAATATCGTAATGTTGTATTACATCTGTGGTGATATGGGCTTCACGTAAAGTTTTTGCTGATTCGGATAGAAGAGCTAAAAATCCTCCTAAATCGCCAAGTGCAATATGAGGTAGTTCTCCTTTCTGAGTTTTAGAAATTATTCGTTCACGTTCTTGCAAAATCGCAACTGATTGTTGTTCATTTCTGTTTCCTAGTTTTTTTAAAGCTGATAAACAATTAGGTCCAAAAATGGAATCAACTACTAATCCAGAGTTTCTTTGAAATAATTCAACTGCATTTTGTGTATCAGGCCCAAATATTCCGTCTACTTTCCCAGGGTTAAACCCGAGAGAGCCCATAGCTCGTTGTAGTTCAGATACATCTTCACCTCTGAGCATTGGGTGGCCGAAATATAGTAATCGATCTCCTAATCTATATCCCGCTTCTAAAAGAGCATCCCATGTTCGTTGATCACAAATGCCAGAAATTTCAATACGTCGACTCTCTTGAAATAAACGGAGAGAAATTTCTGTATCCGAAGAGAAAACGTTCGTTTCATTGCTAACAGGGAACCCAGCGTTGTTTAGCATTCGGTGGAGTTCTTCAACGAGAGGCCCTTCTTTCCCCAAAAGAAGGTTATTTGAGTTATTTGTCTCTTGTTCCATAGTCCCGATATCCAAACTCCATGAGGCTTTAGCTTATCGGTTTATGAGCAGATGAAAAGTTAGAGAAACTCGGAAAGGTCATCCAAAAGAGCATCTTTGCTTTTTGCGCCAACAATTCTTTTAGTAGGAACGCCATTATCAAAGAGAATTAGCGTAGGAATGCTCATTACTTCAAATCGTCGAGCGACATCAGCTGCTTCATCAACATTTAATTTAGCTATTTCTAAATGTTCCGCCTGTTCAGAGGCTATTTCCTCCAAGATAGGAGCAATCATTTTACATGGGCCACACCATTCAGCCCAGAAATCCACAAGGACTGGTTTTTCTGATGAATTGATAACTTCATCAAAACTTCCAGCAGTTAATGTTGTTGTAGCGTCCGACATTTCGATCTCCAGTTCTATCTATTTAAGAAGGTTTTGTAGATTTAAAGTTAGTCGGCAAATTACCTTTAGTGTGGAACATTTGAAAGTTACTAGGAATGCTGTTCTTCTAGCCACCGCTCTGCATCTATTGCAGCCATACAACCGGAGCCAGCAGCGGTTATAGCTTGACGATACGTAAAGTCCTGGACATCTCCGCATGCAAAGACACCATCTATATTTGTTTCAGAGGAGTCGCTAACGGTTTTGATATACCCATTATCAAGAAGGTCTAACTGCCCTTTAAAAATATCAGTATTGGGAATATGGCCGATAGCAACAAATAATCCAGACACGTTAAAATCTTTGATTTCATCAGTTAGTACGTTTCGTACTTTGACCCCTTCAAGCTTTGTTTCGCCAAGGTACTCAACCACTTCGTGATTCCATAGGAAATCAATCTTTGGGTTAGCAAAAGCTCTTTCCTGCATAATTTTAGAAGCACGTAATTCATCGCGTCTATGAATGATGGTTACCTTGCTACCAAAACGAGAGAGAAACATTGCTTCTTCAACTGCAGAATCTCCTCCACCAACCACAGCGATCTCTTGATCACGAAAAAAGAACCCATCACATGTTGCACAGGTTGATAAACCATGGCCTACAAGATTAATTTCATTGGGTAGATCTAGCATCAAAGCTTTAGCTCCGGTTGAAACTATTAGTGAGTCTGATAAAAATGTAGGTGTTTCAACGGTTGGATCTCCAACCCAAACTCCAAAAGGCGAAGATGATAGATCAACCCTCGTTACTTTTTTTGTTATAAATTCAGCACCAAATCTTTCGGCTTGCGCACGAAAATTTACCATTAATTCAGGCCCCATGATTCCGTCAGGGAAGCCGGGATAGTTTTCAACCTCAGTAGTTAACATGAGTTGACCGCCAGGTTGGTCACTTGTAGAAGAAGGTTCCCCCTCAATTACCAACGGCTGAAGATTTGCCCGAGCGGTATAGATAGCAGCTGTTAGTCCTGCTGGACCTGAACCCACAATAATTATTTCTTTATGATCAGACATTATTGCTCCCAAATTCAACAGGTTTTTGTTTTGGGGTAGCTGCCCCTTTCGGCCTTTTATTCCAGATAAAAAGCCCGATACTAGACCAAATTATTCCGCTTAATAAATACACGAACCAAACCGCTGTGTCTCGGCTTGTGAAAACCCAGTTATCAAAGATTTCGATAAAACCACGGGAAGTTCCTATCACCAAGAAAGGAATACTTATTAATCCAATTAAGAACATAGTTAATCCATAGACAACCGTTCGGCTTATGTGGATCGCTGGCCCAGTAGTCTTTGTCCGTACTGAATCAATTCCGGTAACTATTTTGGAAGTAGCGAGACTTTCCCAAGAAGAAGATGAATCATCTTCTGCGTTCTTGTTTGAAAATGAATTATCCATTTGAACCATGCCGTGAGAATACCCTGTAAGTATGAAAATGCATTAATTTTTAGAGACAATAATATTAGAAAATAGCAATTTGCCCCAAGTATTTTTAGTCCACGGAGGAAGTTATCGGTTAGTCAATGTGTTGAATTTCTATGATTAATCTAGGGGGATTTGACTCCAGAGATGTTCTAAAAGGCCGAACAGAATCCATTCCAACGATGAATGTAAGATTTCCTTCAAAATCCCCTCTATAAAATGCTAGAAGATCAGAATTCTCCACTTCTATCACGTCACCATTTGGACTCCACGTAAGTTCGTAACCAGGGTCATCGTCGACCCAAATAATGCCATGGGCGGCTAAATTCACGACAAGATAATTAGTAATTTCTTCAGGAAGAATAAAGCTATCCTCCTCGGAGATTCCGAAATCACCATTTAACTGAACAGCGTATGATCCAGGAATAATTTGATCAGGTGAAGAAGTGTTCATATCTTCCGGAGTAGATAATTCAATAATAAAACTGTCAAAACCTTCACCTACTTCAATTCGTGCGTCCGCTAATAGCAATGAATTAATGCCAGTAGATTCAGTTCCGTAAGTAGTAATTGTCTCAGTTGCAAATGGGGGAGAGGGTAGCAACATTACACTTTCCCCAAGATCTTGAGCAACGGCCTCTTCCGCTATTTCCTCAACATCGGTCAGTTCAATTGCCTCTTTGGGATTTGAGTCATTAGTTACTGTTTCAGCTTGAGTTGTTAAAGGCGCATCAGCAGTGTCGTCAATACCATCAGTATCGACAGGTGCCTCACTTGATAGCACTTCGCCTTTTTCTGCGTTCACCTCATCTTCTTCTATTATTAGTGGTTCGGAACGTTCAGAATCAGTTGAAATATCAGCAGCAGTAGTAAATGAGTCAGTATTTTCAGTGTTTGATTTAAATAACGGAATAGCAAAAAAAGCTAGTAAAGCTGCAGCGACGGACGTGAGTACCAGTGTTCGTGAAGGGCGTCCGCCAAAAGAACGAGTGGCTTTTTGTAGAGGTAAAACATTTTTGGAGGTATTGGAATCTTTGAGTAGATTCTTTGACTCTTGAATAGCAGACAATATGTGGGCATCTTTTTCTTCTGCATTGTTTAAATGGATTTGCCCAACATGATTCGATAGCAATTTAAACTCTTCAACTTGTTTTAGAAGGTTGGGATTGCTTTCCACAAGGGCGCGTTCTTCTCGCGTCACTTCACCATCTAGGTAAGCGCTAACTAATTCAGCCTCGTTTGGTATTTCAGAATTACTCATTTTCTACCTCTTTGACGAAAGCAGAAGCATTTTTGTTCCCCAAAAGATCATTTTTTAATTTTGATCTAGCTCTGGCAATTCTTGATTTCACAGTTCCTGATGGTAATTGTAAAAGATCAGCTATTTCCTCATAGTTCATCCCTAATTGGTCTCTAAGCACTATTGGCGCTCGGAAATCTTCTGGAAGACGATCAAGAGCTGCTTGTAGGTCAATTGAAGACACCACTGAATCTTCTAAGGTGGAACCTTTCTGCTTTGACAAATAGTTACTTTCTTCTAAACCGAGAATGGGCCTTCGAGAGCGTTTTCTTAACTCATCTAAAGTAGTGTTGGTAGCAATTCGATATACCCATGTTGAAAATTTTGAAGTTCCACGAAATGAAGGTAAGCCTCTAACAATAGAAAGAAGAACTTCTTGTGTAGCGTCGTTAGCATCAGCTTCGTTTCCCGTTAATTTTCTGCAGAGAGAAAAAATTAGGTCGTAATGAGATCTCAACAGCTTTTCCAACGCAGCTGAATCTCCATTTTGGGCTGCTGCAATTAATTTAGGTTCATTAGGATCCACGAAAAATAATTGTACCCATTCTGTAGCAGTGAAAGGTTAGAGAAATTTAGGAGACGTCAATCTCGGATATTTCCATTCTTACTCCAGGTGGAGGATCATCCCCTAAGTCTGTGAACCAAATCAAAATCGCTGAACCGGTAGTACCTGTTAAATCAACCGTAGCATTTCCCTGAGATGCTGAAATTGAAGTAGAAGGAGACCCCCAATCCGCTAAATTAGCGCCAACCGTTTCAGACACATAGATTTCTCCTGACCAACCTGAATTACTTGTTTTAATCAATAATGTTTGAAGAGAAAAAGACTTCTTCAATTCAACAACAAGGCCCACACCATCTTTTAGAAAACCCAAAGACCTATTTGCATATGTCTCGCTAAACCAGATTGTTGATGGATCTTCATCTAAAAGATTCTCTATTAACTCGGGATGTTCAACCCCATCCCCTAAAGGGTCATAGTCTCTTACTCCAGAAACAGAAACAGTTTCAAAGATTGGGGAAACAGCTGTCTCAGGTTCTTCTTCAATAGTTTCGGTTTCCGCTTCTTCGCTTGTTGAGTCGCTACTTGATTGTTCTTCTGATGAAGTGTCTGTGGAGGTAGAAGCGTCAGCAATTTCAGATGGTGGATTTGATGTGGAAGGATCGGAATCATCAGAACCGAAAAGACTGTCATCTAAATTAGTTGCAAAAATAACTCCGAGAACAAATGTGAAAACCATTCCGAAGGTTAAGAAACCTGTAAATAAACGTTGCCCATCAATAGTTTGCGCTTTCCGAACAAAATCAGAATCTTCACCATTATTATTCTCAGTATTAGAGATTGCTGATTCGATATCGTCCTGAAACTCCACAACACTAGAATATCTCTCACTTGGATCACCTGCTGTTGCTTTTAAAATTGCTTTAAAAATTTCTGTATTGCCAGCATTCGCGCCAATGAGACTAATCTCACTATTTTCACTTCCAGTAATCATGAATTGTGTTAATTTCCCCAATGCAAATACGTCACTTGTTTCATCAGGAACACCCTTACTTTTCTGCTCGGGAGACAAAAATTGAGAAGATGAGATAGGAACAATACCTTGTTTGACCTCTAGTAATGAGGCGGATTCATTAAAGCCAAATCCAGAAACTTTAGTTCCTCGATCAGGACACAAAAAAATCTTTTCGGGACCTAGATCTCCATGGATTAATCCATGTTCATGCGCATGCAAAAGAGCGTCGACAATGCGATTAAACAACGGCATCATTGTGTGAGCATTTAGAGGGCCATGCCTTGATATGAACTCATTTAAAGTTTCTTCTTCAACCAGTTCCATAACGATTGCTTCAATTTCGTCATCGCCAGTTGTGTCAAGAACAGAGACTATTGATGGGTGGTTCAGCCTCGAGACAGCTCTTGCTTCGGATCGAAATTTGGATAGAAAAGCTGTTTCTGAAACTAAATTAGGGTTTGTTAATTTCACTGCAACATTTCTTGATAAGACAAGATCAGTTGCTTCCCATGTTTGAGTGAATTTACCAGTTGAGAGTAATGAAGAGAGAACGTATCTTCCTGACAGTTTTCTTCCGATGAGTAGCCTTGTATCAGGGGATAGATAATCAGACATCATCAGTCATTTTAAGCCAAACAAATTTAATGACTAGTGCATTAGTCAACAAGATATGTTAAGCCGAGGACGCGAGGTCCTCCATGTGTTCCAATAACAGCCCCAAGTTGGTTAACTCGGATCCCATCTGGAACTAGATCGGAGATAGAATCTTCGAACTCTTGAACATCAGGAGCATCGCCATGAATAATACATAAATCCTCAACTGAACCGGCACTCTCAAGAACTTCTCGTAACCACAGAAGAGACTTTTTTCTAGTTCGTTGACGCCCTGCCTCAACGACTTCACCACTGCTCAAATCAAGACAGGGTTTAAATTGCAGCATGGTCCCTACCATTGCTGTTGCTCCACCAATTCTGCCACCCTTCTTTAAATTATCTAATGTGTCTAGCGTTGCAAAGATGCGAGTTCTCTTAGCTAAATTTTCAACCAAAGCTTCAATCTCATCCATTGATTGGCCGTTTGCTGCAGCTGCTGCTGCTCGGCGAATAATTGTTCCAAGACCAGAACTAATAGATTTTGAATCAATACATCGTACGGGAAGAATTTCAGAGAATGCATCTGCTGCAAGTTGGGCAGCCTGCCCAGTTGCGGAGAGAGCTAACGAAAGATTAATGCAAATAACTCCATCAGCACCTGCTTCCTGGCACCGTTTAAATGCTGCCTCAAAAGCCCCAGGAGAAGGAGCAGCAGTTGATGGGAGAAGATCACTCTCAGCCATCCTCGCATAGAAATCTGATACAGAAAGATCAATGAGGTCTATGTATTCAGATTCACCAAACCGGATCGACAAAGGCACGACCTCAATATTAAGAGAAGCCGCTTCTTCTAAACTGATATCACTTGCACTGTCAGTAACAATTCTGATCGCCATAAACCCCCCTAAAGGACTAATGAGGGAGACTTTAACCTGCTAAAAGTAAAGATCCTAAAGCAAGCTCAAATTTTTCTTCAGAAATTGCGCTGAACAGGCAAAACACTCCAAAGAAAAAAGGTTTATCTGATGAATAAACCATTATTTTTGAAGATATTCATAAATTGTCTCGCGGACAGTACTGTTACAGATATGAGTATTTTGTTCATAACCAATGAGCTTTGTCTGGATCATCTACCTGGTCATAAACATCCAGAACGACCAGATCGCTTATCAGCTGTATTAGAAAGCTTTCAAAGAACAGAGTTTCAAGATGAAGTTATTGAAATACTCGCCGAGCCAGTGAAAGAAAGCATCCTGTTTGATGTACACGGAGAAGAAATGATCCACCATCTCAAAACGATTCACATAAAAGGTGGAGGAAGAGTTGATGAAGATACAAAGATGAGCTCAGGGTCATGGCTTGCTGCTCGCTTAGCGGCAGGAGCGGGATTACAAGCAATTAACCATTTACGTAACGGAAATGGAGAAGCTGCGTTTTGTGCGGTAAGACCTCCGGGGCATCATGCCACTCCAGTTCAATCAATGGGTTTTTGTTTGTTAAATAATGTTGCGATAACTGCGAAACACCTGCTGTCCTTGGGAGAAAAGGTACTCATCGTTGATTATGATGCTCATCATGGGAATGGCACGCAAGATATTTTTTACTCTGACCCAAATGTTTTATTTGTTTCACTTCACCAATGGCCTCTATACCCGGGAACTGGATCTGTAAACGAAACTGGCGAAGGAGAAGGAAAAGGAGCAACACTAAATATTCCTCTTCCTGCTGGGACAACTGGAGACACATACCTTCGCGCGTGGGATGAAATAGTTATACCAATGGTTGAAAAATTTTCCCCAACATGGGTATTACTTTCCGCAGGGTTTGATGGGCACCGTCTTGACCCTATTACTGACTTAGGACTTACTTCAGGAGATTACAGTTTGCTTACTTCTCGAATAATCCAAACTGTTCCACCCGGTCATCGCCTAGTCTTTTTGGAAGGAGGATACGACCTTAGAGCTTTAGAACTTTCTACGACAGCTGTTCTCCATGCATTAATGGGGGAAACTGTGCTACCTGAACCAGTCTCTAATGGGGGGACAGGAAGTGAAGCTATTACCAAGATGATAAAGCTAGTAAAAGAAAATGACTTTTAATGACCTATCGATAGTCCTGCAGCGAATAAGTGACATTCGTCGCGCTTTTGAATCTGCAGATAAAAATATCTACTTAGTAGGGGGCATAGTTCGTGATTTATACGGAAATGCTACCAACATTGAACAGTTGGACATAGATCTCACTACAGATGCGACCCCGGAAGAAATCAGAGAAATCATAAAACCACTTGCAGAAAATATGTGGCTATCCGGAGAGAAATTCGGAACGATAGGGGCCCACATCAATGGTAAAATAATTGAAATAACAACGCATCGTTCAGAGTCATACGTTTCCGACTCAAGAAAACCTATCGTACAATTCTCGAAACATATAGAGGAGGACCTTTCTCGGCGAGATTTCACTGTGAATAGCATGGCTATTGATTTATCTACGGGAGAAGTCATAGACCCATTTAATGGACAATCAGATTTTTCTATAGGAGTTTTGAAAACCCCATTGGATCCGGATATCTCTTTTTCGGAAGATCCTTTACGGATGCTAAGAGCAGCCCGTTTCGCATGCCGTTACGATTTATCACCATCTAAAGAAATGATAAAGAGTATAAAAAAACTTGCACCAAGACTTCAGATCGTATCTCCAGAAAGAATTCGAGATGAATTCGATAAATTGCTTTCCGTAGAGAATCCAGAACCAGGATTTAAACTTCTCATCAAAACAGGTGTTTATAACCATTTCCTTCCTGAAATAAATGACAAAAATAACATTAGAAAATATGGCGGGTATAAGACCCTTTCTTCACTTTCCCCAATTCCAACAGTACGGATGGCCGCACTTTTACTAAGTCTTTCTTCTGAAAGATGCCAGATCAGGATGAAAGAACTTAGGTATTCAAACGAACGAATCTCCCAAACACAACTTTTAATTCAATCACTAAAGACTATTGAAACGAAACCAATAGACAAAGCATCATATAGGCGGTGGTATTACCAAATTGGTGAATTGAAAGATTATGCAATTGAGTTAGCTTCTACAAATAAAAGATTCCAAGAAATCATTTATGAGATGGAGAAAACGGAACAATCTTTAAAAAATGAATTAGATGATTTTGCTGTCCCGTTAACTGGTAGAGAAGTGATGGACTTATTGGGAATAGAGGAGGGTCCAGAAATAGGATTTGCCCTTGAATACCTAAGAGAAATTAGATTTCAAGAGGGTCCGATTACCCGAGAAGTTGCTGAAGAAACCATTCAGAAGTGGTGGAATCACTATCAGGGAAACCCGAAATCTACGGGTTGAAAATACGGCTTAGAAGGGTTCCCTAAACTACTGTTAATCAATGGGATTTCTTCCTTCAGAATTGGTAAAAGCTCATCCAAAAAGTGAAGTAAGTTACCTTCTTGAACGAAACAATGTCTTAGAAAAATACGCATCCGGGGAAACCTCGATACATGAGATTTGTGATGCCCACCCTGAACTTATTCGAGCTGCTCACAATTATGCAGTACCTATGGATGGAAACTGTCCAATTTGTGAAGAAGAGTCCTTAGTTACTGTCGCATATGTTTTTGGTCCTCGATTACCCTCGCATGGAAGGTGTGTGAATTCGCAGAAAGATCTTGACCGAATTCGGAAACGCAAAGGAACGTTTACTTGCTACGACATTGAAGTCTGTACGAGATGCTCTTGGAACCATTTGAGTAAGGCGTTCACGCTTTAGGTCGACGTATATGACTATTTCTGCCCTGTAGGCTAGTTTTTCGTCAAACCTACTTTTGGAGGTCTTATGCCCCTGTCATTAATTCGTTTCAACCTCATAGACCCATCGCTTAACTCAGAGTCTTTATCTTCGAGATACCAAGCAATGTTAGAAATGGCAGAATTTGTTGATAAACATGGCTTTTTCATGGCCACATTTGAAGAACATCATGGCGCTGATAATGCGTGGAGTCCGACGCCTCTCATTAACGCTGCAACCGTGCTTGCAAGAACGACAAACCTGTCAGCTTCTATCTCCGCTCTTTTATTGCCCCTACATGACCCAATTCGTGTAGCGGAAGATATCGCAGTAATAGATTTAATGAGCGGAGGAAGATTAACAGTTATTCTAGGGTTAGGGTATCGACCAAGTGAGTACCAATTGATGGGAAAAGATTGGGAAAACCGTGGGAAATTAATGGACGAATCTGTTCAAACTCTTCTTAACGCATGGACTGGAGAACCGTTTGAATACCGAGGAGAAATCCACCAAATCACTCCTTCTCCAGTCACAAAACCACACCCCTTTATAATGATTGGAGGAACGAGTAAGGTTGCAGCCCGTAGAGCAGCAAAATTTGGATTACCGTTATCCCCCGCTGCTCATTTGCCAGAACTAGAAGCATATTATTACGAACAATGCGAAATACATGGCACACAGGGTTTTTGTGCAATGCCAGATCAAGAAACACAAATGACGTTTGTCGCTGAAGATCCCGATAAAGCGTGGGCTGAATTAGGACAATTTTTTCTCAATGAAGCATCAAAATACGCAAGTTGGCAAACCTCAGATATTTCCTCGGCCGTCCATAGTCACGCGACGACCCCAAATGAACTTAGAAAAGAAGGAATCTACCAAGTGGTGACACCTTCTGAAGCAGTGCAACTTGAACGCATTGTTCATCATCCCCTTTGCGGAGGAATGCCTGTTGACAAAGCATGGGAAAGTTTACAACTTTATGCAGATGCACTCGCAGACTAATTCCATTGATATTTTTCACTCCATAAGGGCATTTTGAACAAACCCCCTACACTATGAAAAGCTTTAAAGACCTCAACTATTTGAAGGGAAATAGGTATGGGTTCTAACTGGACAGCACCAAAAATAGCTCAACACAAAGTTCGAGATGGACAACCTCCCCTTGTCATGTTGACAGCGTATGATGCACCAGGCGCTCACATGGTTAGCGAAGCAGGGGCAGACATCATCCTTGTTGGTGACACACTGGCAATGGTCGTCCTTGGTTACGAAGATACGCTCCAAGTCACTATTGACGACATGGTTCATCACACAGCTGCAGTAGCTCGAGCGGAACCAGAAGCTTTTATCGTCGCTGACCTTCCCTGGATGAGTTACCACATTTCTACCGAAGAAACAGTTAAAAATGCTGCGAAACTAATCCGTGCAGGAGCCAAAGCAGTAAAACTTGAAGGTGGGCAAGACCGAATCTCAATGGTAGAAGCAATTGTTAATGCTGAAATACCAGTAATGGGTCATTTAGGCTTAACCCCCCAATCAGTTCTTTCACTAGGTGGTTATAAGGTGCAAGGTCGAACAACCAACGCTGCTGTACAACTATCGTATGAAGCTAAATCCCTAGCTCATGCTGGATGCTTCGCAATTGTTCTTGAATGCGTCCCTGCAGTCGTAGGAAAGTTAGTGACGGATTCTCTCTCAATTCCAACAGTAGGAATAGGGGCTGGGCCGGATTGTGATGGACAAGTACTAGTATTTCATGATCTGCTTGGCATGCAGCAGGAGCTTCAGCCAAAATTTGTTCGATCATACGCGAACATAAAAGAGACTTCGATTAATGCGCTTGCAGCTTTTGCTAGTGATGTTCGCAATGGGAGTTTCCCTTCTGAAGATGAAAGCTATCAATTATCAGATGAAGAAGCCGAAGCACTTGGGTTATACGGTAGTCCGCTTCCCAAATCAGAAGATCCACTTGCAAGCTGGTAGCACACGTCGGTATTTGATTGTTATACCACTACCCTAAGTATCACAATTTAACCTGCCCGCAGACCGACTGGGGGCCCCGCTTGCGGGACCAGAGGAGGTAGAAACTCGTAGTGAATACTCGAGCATATGAACTCATGATAATCATTGATGGTGATCAAGAAGACACCATGGTTGATGAAGTCGTTTCAACAGTTGACACTTGGATACAAGAACAAAGTGGTCAAGTCGCGAAAACAGACAAATGGGGGAAGCGACGCTTCGCCTATGAAATAAATCACAAAAACGAAGGACACTACGTGGTCTTAGAAATGACCACTGGGCAAGTAGATATGGAACCACTCGAGCGAACATTACGGCTCACGGATGAAGTGGTACGACATAAACTCATCCGCTTACCAGATCACGAAGCACAGAGAAGAGGACTGATCTAAGCTCAGATTAGAGGAACCAGCTTACATTTATTGAAACGAGAAAATATTATGGCTAGAGACAATAACATCACAATTATAGGAAACCTTACACGAGACCCAGAGCTACGATTTACCCCTGGTGGAGCTGCAGTAACAGACATTGGCGTTGCTTGGAATGAGAATCGAAGAAATAAAGATACGCAGGAATGGGACAGTATTCCTTCCTATTTTGATATCACCTGTTGGTTTGATCTTGCTGAGAATGTCGCTGCGACTCTTCGAAAAGGTGATCGTGTGATTGTTACCGGAAACCTTAAATGGGATTCATGGCAGAACGCTGATGGAGAAACAAGAAGCAAAGTGAAAGTTATTGCTGATGATGTGGCTCCTAGTTTGCGTTTCGCCACGATTGAAAATGGATCTATCCAAAAAACACAAAGCAGAGGTGGAGGCGGGTTCAATACTGAACCACAAACAACTACACCAACTGCGCCAGCTTATGACCCCAACGAAGAACCTTTTTAGAAAGAAGAAAACATGCCTCCTACCAAAAATAAGAAAAGAGCAAAAACCCCATCGGCTATGGACCGAAGAGGGAAAAAGAAAGTTTCAATACTTACTCAAGAGAAGATTGAATATGTTGACTGGAAAGACGTTAATCTTCTTAGACGTTTCGTTTCTGACCGTGCAAAAATTCGTGCTCGTCGCGTAACTGGCAATAGCGCTCAACAGCAACGAGATATAGCGATGGCAATTAAAAATGCTCGAGAAATGGCTTTACTTCCTTATACAAGCCGCGTGACAACCCAACGAGGAGGTCGTGGCGGGGACCGACGACAGCGCGATGACGATCGTCGTCCAAGAGAATCACGGGCACCTGAAAACCAAAAGAAGCCAGTTGCTCCAAAGGTAGAACCAGAAATACAAGAAGAAGTCATAGAAACTCCAGAAGTAGTTTCTGAGGTAGCGCAAGAGACTACAACAGAGGAGACGACAGAGTGAAAGTTGTACTTCGAGAAGATGTTAATGGAGTTGGCCACAAAGGAGATGTTGTTGATATCTCAGATGGGTTCGCTCAAAATAAATTAATACCGCAGGGAATGGCGTTTAAAGCTACTGCTGGGGCTCAAAGAGATGCAGAAAACATGCGTAAAGCGCGTGAGGTGAAAGCTTCAGAAGAAAAAGCTGAAGCAGAGGAAATGGCTGCTCGCATGCAAGACGAGACTTTGTCCATTGAAATGAAAGCAGGAGAAGGCGGAAAACTTTTCGGATCGGTTTCATCAACTGACATATGTGCTGCGCTCTCTGACCAAAAAAATATCACAATCGACCGTAAAGCTATTGAGATAACTGACAGTATTAAAGAAGTTGGCACCTATTCAGTGACTGTTAAACCCCATCCAGATGTGGAATTTACTATTGCAGTTGCTGTCATAGCTGAAGGTGTCTGAAAAACCAGCCGACGAACCATTGGTTCGTCGTATCGAAAACATTGATGAAGAAAATTGGTCAAACAATGACGGACTCATTGTGCGTTGGTGGACGTTATTCAGCAAAGACCGTACTTCTTCTTCGGGACTAACTGCTGGAATAGCAGAAATTCCAGTGGATGCAGTAGCGCCTGAAAGAGGACATTCTCATGACCAGAATGAAATATATTTCATTCTGGAAGGAGAAGGAACCCTACATATGAAAACAGGAGAAAAACTTGTGATGAAAGGGGACGCCATCTTTCTTCCTGGAGGAGAAGAACATCACATTACCAATACAGGTTTAGAGATATTAAAACTTCTGTATGTTTTTGATACAGATTCTTTCACCGATGTTGAATACGTTCCACCTCGTCCTTAGTTACCCACAGTTTTTACGAAATCATCCAGAGAATAATCCCCAAAAAAAACTTAGGAAATCCACAGTTTTATTGGGTTTTCCTCTTGTTAGTCACAGCCTTGATGCATCATTATTAATACATAATGTCTGATCAATATTTACCTCCTGAGGAACCATTTGATAATCCTCCACAACAAAGGTCTCCTCGCGTCCCACCACATAACATTGCGGCGGAAGAATCGGTACTTGGGGCGATGCTCCTAACAAAAGAAGCGATAGCTGACGCAATTGAAATTTTGAGCACTGATGATTTCTATAAACCTGCACATCAGAAAATATTTAATGCCATAACAGCCCTTTTCGCCTCAGGAGAACCGGCAGATATCGTTACTGTCGCTGATGAACTCGGCCGAGCCGGAATGCTGGATGGAATGGGAGGAAACGCGAGACTCATTGATTTGCAGGCAAACACTCCAGCAGCGACAAATACTGTTGAGTACGCGCGCATAGTGTATTCACATGCGCAACTGCGGCGACTCATACAAGCAGGCGGTGAAATTGCAGAAATTGGATTCTCTCAACCAGATGATGTAATTAAAGCAGTTGATGAAGCTGAATCCCTAGTCTTTAATCTTGCCCAGGGAAGAGATTCAAATAATTACTCTGCTATTGAAGATCTTTTAGATGAGACATTAAATCTTTTAGAGGAGCGGGTAGAGCGAGGAAATAAAGTAACAGGGACGGCAACTGGCTTTTCGGAGTTGGATGGAATTCTGGCAGGGCTTCAACCCAACAACCTTATTGTTATCGGGGCTCGACCAGCGATGGGTAAAACCAGTTTCGGGTTAAACATCGCTGCCCATGCAGCTATGGAAACTAGCGCCCCAGTCCTTTTCTTTTCATTAGAGATGAGTCAATATGAAATCAGTCAAAGAATTCTATGTACTGAAGCGCGAGTGGACTCGAGCAAAGTCCGTGTTGGAAGCATGACTGACGATGATTGGACGAAAATAAGCCATGCTGTGGGCCGGTTGTCTGGAGCTCCTTTATGGATTGACGACAATCCCAACACAACTGTGATGGAAATCAGAGCGAAAGCCAGAAGGCTTAAGAGTAGGGTAGGGAACATAGGCATGGTTGTTGTTGACTATCTACAATTGATGAGTGGTCGCATGCGTGCTGAAAACAGACAGGTTGAAGTATCTGAAATTAGCCGCAGCTTAAAGATACTCGCACGCGAATTGGAATGCCCTGTTGTTGCTCTTTCTCAGTTGAGCAGAAACCTTGAACAGAGACAGGATAAAAGACCGATGCTCTCCGATTTACGTGAATCGGGTTCAATAGAACAGGATGCTGACGTCGTCATGTTTCTTTATCGGGATGAAGTGTATGATGTTGAGTCCCCTGATCAAGGAATGGCTGAAGTATTGATAGCAAAGCATCGTTCAGGGCCGACGGGGAGAGTGAAACTCGCTTGGCTGAAGCATTACACACGATTTGCGGATATGGCGAAAACGAACGATACGCCACCTCCTGAAGAGTATTAACACACTATGTTTCTCGGTGAGAACCTCATTGTTCTTCTTGTCCTTGCCTTTGGTGCTGCGTTAGCGGCTGGAAACTTTCTTGCTTTAGTAAACACTAAAGACGCTCCAGATGACAGAGATTATGAACGGCCACCATTGTTCCGGTCAATAACGATGATCCTCATAGGGCTTATAGCGGCTATATGGGCGATTGTTAGTCTTCTCTGAAATATAGATGGTTTTATGAAAACTGATTGAAGTCCGTATCCTAAAACCTATGCAGGGGAATAATGACGTACGACGATCGATTAGAGCACAAGCCTTATCAATAGGATTGGCAATTTCACCTTTCGGACTTGCTTTTGGAGCTATCTGTACTGATGCGGGAATAAGCATGTGGGAGGCGTTAGGTTTTTCCGCTCTTGTTTTTGGGGGATCATCACAATTCGCTGCTGTAAGTGTTCTCGCGGATGATGGAACGGTGATAGCAGCAGTGACTGCCGGCCTTTTGTTAAATCTGCGTTCATTAGCATTTGGTGTTTCCATGGCAGCGTCTCTCAAAGGTTCATTTCTTTGGAGAGCATGTATTTCTCAGTTAATGATTGATGAATCAACTGCTGTTGCATCAGCGCAAACAGAGCAAAAACATAGACGTTACGGTTACATGTGGGGAGGATTGAGCGTCTTCGTTTTATGGAATCTTACGACATTGATAGGAGTTTCTGTCCTTTCTGAAACAGAGTCTCTCATAGGGGATTTAGGAATAGACGCAACTATTCCGGCAGCTTTCCTTGGTTTAATCTGGGGCAAACTTGAAGATTCAATGCATAGGATTATCGGAGCTTTAGGGGCGTTACTTGCGTTGATCCTCATTCCTATTACTCCAGCAGGTATTCCCGTCATTGCAGCTGCAGGAGCGGTTCTTTGGGCGCAGCCCTGGAAATCAAAGAAGGGAAAGTCCAGTGAGTGATGCAACTACGGTAATAGTTCTGCTTGCTGCTGGCACGTACTGTTTAAAAGCATTAGGTCCTCTCTATTTTGGGAACTCACGCCAACTCCCCGCTAGATTTCAAGAAATAGCGTTGCTTCTTCCAACACCATTAATCGCTGCGCTTGTTGTGACAAGCACCTTTAGCGAAAACAATGAACTTGTTTTGGATGCGCGGGTAATTGGGTTGGTAGCAGCAGCTATTGCACTATGGAAAAAACTCCCATTCTTTATCGTTGTTATCATTGCAGCGGTAGCTACTGCATTATGGCGGCTCGCATTCAGTTAATGGAAAACACTAGGAAGCGTTGAAAACTGCTTACGAAATCTTAAACAAGAGATAGGATACATCCGTGAGCGAAGGTACAGCTGAAAAAGTTAAAGCGCCAGAAACGGTAAGTAACGAAAAAGCACAGAATACTTTTTCAACTGCCATGGTTATTTCTGGTATTCGATGTGCTTTCACCTACGTAATCTTTCCTATTCTTGCTCCTGCTTTAGGTGTTGCATCCGGAGTGGGTTCGGGAATAGGTTTAGTCGCAAGCCTTATAGGAATAGTCGCAAATATTTACAGCATTAAACGGTTCCACGCTTCGAACCATCAGTGGAAATGGAAAATAACGTTTCTAAATGTAAGTGTGATTATTTTATTAACTGTGCTTCTAATTCTGGATTTAACCTCATTGCTGTAAAGCAGCAGATAGCAGAAAACCCAGCAACGGACTACCATGTAAAGCATGCTTGATGATAGACGTGTTGGTAGATTATCGTCTCAAAATCCGACTGCTCTGAAAGAAGTCGCATCTGGCATATATATTGACGACGTTATTGTAGACATAGGAAATAGTCGTATTCTCACCGACGTGTGCGCTTCTGCACCACAAGGTTCTTCTCTTTCTGTACTTGGTCCGAGCGGTTGTGGGAAAACCACACTTTTGCGTCTCCTTGCGGGGTTACAAACCATAAGTTCTGGAAATGTTTATCTAGATGGACAAAGAGTGGCTTCGGATGAAGTTTCTACGCCTCCCGAACAAAGAAACATTGGATTGGTTTTCCAAGATTGGGCCCTTTTCCCTCACTTAACTGTTCTTGAGAATATTGTTTTTGGACTCAATCGTTCTGAAAGAAAAATACCTAGTACACAAACAATGGAACTTCTGGAAATGGTTGGTATCAGTGAACTCGCTGACCGACTCCCATCATCACTCTCTGGAGGTCAGCAACAACGTGTGGCCTTAGCTCGTGCGCTAGCACCCCAGCCTTCTATTCTTTTGCTTGATGAGCCGTTTTCTAGTTTGGATACAGGATTACGTGTTGAAGTTCGATCAGAAGTCGCTGACCTTCTAAAAATGTTGAATGTCACAAGTGTTTTTGTTACCCATGATCAAGACGAAGCATTTACTCTTGGCGATCAGGTTGCTGTGATGAACGAAGGACGTGTTATTCAGCAAGACACACCATGGGAAATTTATCACCACCCCGTTACCCCTTGGGTTGCAGGCTTTGTAGGTGAGGTCAATAAAATCCCTGGGTTAGCATCAGGAGATGTAGCTGAAACATCCATAGGGAAAGTGAACCTTTGCAACTCGGCTCATGGTTCTGTTGAGGTTCTTATTCGACCTGAAGAAGTTCTTCTTGTTGAAGGATCTGATGCGTTAATCACTCGGGTTGATTATTTTGGCCATGACACTGTATACGAAATTCAAACTTCAGCGGGAATTGACCTTCGTTGTCGACGTGGCGGAGCTCCTTCTTATAAAGCTGGAGATCGTGTAGATGTTAAGCATTCTGGATTAACCTCCGTTAGCTTCCCACGATAGAAGTAATGACGACGTAACTAAAAAAGCCGGGCCCTTTTCAGGACCCGGCCCTTTCTAGAACTTTGCGAATCAGCCGTATGAGCCAAATTCTGCAGGAGTTATGCCAAAGTAGGCAATTACTGGATCAAGCACAGCCTGAATGTCGGCGACGCTTCCAGATCCTGGTTCATTCTCCATATTAAGAATTGAATCAATTACTGAGGTATCAATGCCGTTGTTTCCGAGAATTGGTTCAATTATTCGGAAGAACGCCCAACCTTCAGCTTGGTGAACTCTTGCTGCTTCAGTATCGCCAGCTTCTAGGTCTGAGTAGACCTTGCTTGCATACTTAATAGTTGCTTGAGCATATGTAGTAAAGACATGCTTTACAGCATCACGTGTTGCAGCTATTGCACCGGCTTCATCACCAGCGAGAAGGGCATCTCTACCATCGTTCATTGCTTTGAGAAGGCCTTCATTAGCTAGAGCTGTTTCTCCATCAGCGCCTTGTGTGCCAAAGTCTTTAGCACGCTTGTTAGCTGTTGCAAATGGACCACATGATGGGTCTGCTCCGTGGTAGAACGCCCATGCTTCATCCCAGTTATGTGGGGCACCTGAGGCGGCATCGAAATTACCGTCAGCTGCTTTAGCGAGTGCAGCATTAAGTTCGTGAACTACCCAAGCAATCATTGTTTGGTTCATGATTCCTTTTTGGACTCCTTGTTTACGAACAGCGTCTGATTCACCAGCCCATACGCCAGTTCCATTAAGAGCGGCACTGACGAAATCGTCTAGTGGGGTAGCAGTTCCATAGTATGTATCAACACCATGTTTTTTGCCTTCACCAGCTGCAAAGCCGCCGATTGTCCGGACTGAACCATCTGATTTTACTGAATTAACACCATTGGCGTAAATTTCAGAAATTTCACTCCACTTGTAATCACCAACGATTGCGTTGATATCACAAATGTCTAGAACCACTAGACGGTGGGAGTCGATGTTGGATGCATATGCGTATCCGCCGTCAGCTGCTGTTGCGTCAGCTGTTGGTCCACCGGCTGCTGTTGAAGCAGATCCAGAACCTGAAGCGGATGCGGACGCAGAAGCTACTGCGGATGCTGAGCTAGAGCCGGAGCTAGAGCCTGATGCGGATGCTGAGCTAGAGCCGGAGCTAGAGCCTGATGCGGATGCTGAGCTGGAACTAGAACCAGAGCCAGATGAGCTTTCTGAGCTATCTAGATTTCTGACTGATCCACCATCATCATCACCGCAGCTTGCCGCAACCATGCTGAAAACAGCCACGATCGGCAAAACTAAAAGTAAAAATTTTTTGGATTTCAAAATTTCCTCCATTTATTGGGGTGTAAGGGTTACTTAACTTAATATCTTAGGCAACCTTTTTAAAACTGAAAACATTTCACGATAGAAATTTAAAAAAAATAAAATTAGTAGATAGTGAAATTATGGTTATACCGAATTTAATTCTCGATAAACGGCAGGAACGACCTTACGTAGATAAGGGAAGAGCTTGACGAAGCTTTCACCTGTTGTCCGAAAGTGATAACTAATTGGGACTTCTAGATAGATGTAACCCTTTGCCAATAAATCCAAGGTAATAATTTGGGCATAATTAAAGTCGTGAATAACTTCAGCGGCTTTAGCGGCACGTGGAGAGAAC
>CESM01042500.1_pt1 | contig 23171 bp, 11 predicted proteins | sample 361421 | NCBI WGS metagenome assembly CESM01 (sample SAMEA2622219, study PRJEB7988) | marine metagenome | isolation source: saline water (ENVO:00002010), including | reverse complement strand
CCGCCTACCCTATGAGTCCGACGCTCTACCAACTAAGCCACCCCGGCGATAACTCCGCCGACCATCGAGTCGGATATGAGCGTTTCAGTCACTACCAATGTTCATTTGGGTTCATCTTCCCGTCCACACTGTTCCCATGGTTGATGTCGACACCGCCTTGAAATCCGCGGCCATCGACCGAAGGAAAGCCAAGAAGGACCGCGACTCCTCAAAGCCGAAACGTCCAGGGGGATCCGTCGGCATCGAGCCCTTTGATCCCGAGGTATTCCGAACAAAGGAAATCGCAGACACATATTCCATGTGGCTGGTCCTCATCGGGTCCATTCTAACGGCGCTATTGATGCGCTTTCTAATCATGCCAGGGATGGGTGAGCCAGGCCCTCTTCTCTGGCTATTACCTCTGAGTTTGGTTCTCGTTCTTCCAACCTTACATCGTCTAATACTCCCCGATGAGATTTCCGATCTCTACACTGGTGGAAATTGGTTCCGTGCCGGAATGCTATGGATATTCACTTGGCTCTCAATATCAATCGTTCTAGTTAATCCCCCCCTCGCCGATATCAGTCCACCCGAAGCTGCAGATGTCTTTCTTGTATTCGATGAAGGCGAGGAATCTGAGGACCTAGTGGCTCGATTAGATCGCACGGGCTATGATATCGATATTTCAATTGAGGAAGGTCAGTCGGAGGGGTCGATGTGGCTCCTTCTAAATGTTCGAGATAATGTGGCGGTAGAGGATTGTTCAATCTCAGTCGTATTGGTTAAGAATGAACAGATTCTACTTAATTCAACAATCAATGGTACCGATGTAAACTCAATTACAGATTACGACGATTTAGTATCGGAGAATCGTTCAATCGTTTCTATTCTCGATGCACCTCTAAGTGGGCGGACGACTGATGTCGGTTTTGCTGTGGATCTTGGGACGTTCGACACAGGTACCTATGAATTGAGATACAGGATTGATCAGCCAGGGAATCCATGGCCTCTCACCACTGGTGATGCAGTATACAAGATCCAGATTTTGCCATCTCAGTAATCTGAATTCGTTGACTAGTTACTTCAGTAGGGCGCAAATCCTCGCCGTCATGGCGTCGAGTTGTAGATGCTCTCCACCACCTTGAACAAGACGATGATCTATCTCTGCCATCCATTCTGTAAGTTCAAGCTTCGTTTCCTCAGTCAGGAAACTGGTGACACCGAGTTCTCTGTGGAGCTGATTCACCAGGTCTGTACCTGCGAGGCCAAACTCATCGAGAATCTGCCGCAGACGTCGCCGTGCTGGCTGAAATCCGTCTTCCTTACAAGCGAGTAGATAGCCTTGGAGTACCTCAGGGGGGGCAGTTGCAGAGGTCTCGTAAATCAGACCCCGTGTGATGACCGTGTCCATTCCTGCGGCGACCTGTAGTGCAGTAATGGCCTTCCTTAAATCTCCGAGGCTAATATGGACAATAGCATCAGTTGCCTCCTCGTCAATTTCGAGTCCTTCATGTTTAGCGACATGAAGAATCTGTGCGCGCATCTGCTCATCCTCTAGGGGGCGGAAGCGAAATACTGCACAACGGCTCTGGATTGGTTCAATTATTTTCGATGAGTAGTTGCAGGACATGATGAATCGGCAGGTTTCGGCATATTGTTCCATAATTCTTCGAAGGGCACCCTGTGCATCATTCGTCAGAGCATCGGCTTCGTCGAGAAAGATTACCTTGAATGTCGCTCCTCCAAGCGGGGCCGTCCTTGCGAATTGCTTGACTTTGTTCCGGATAGAATCTAGGCCACGTTCATCCGAGGCATTCATTTCAAGGAGATTCTGACGTAGAGTCTCACCGAATACATCTCGCGCCAGTGCCAATGCTGCGGTAGTTTTCCCAGTCCCTGGGGGGCCTGCAAATAGCAAATGTGGAAAGGTCCCCTTTTCAGAATAACCTCCAAGACGGTCTACGACTGCTCTTTGCCCCTTCATTTCCGACACAGATCGGGGACGATGTCTCTCAACCCAGAGTTCGCTCATAACTGTCTTTTGCGCATCTTCATCGGGTGTCCTTCAAGGTTCTCCCAAGGTCTTGAATGTGAAGGGGCGAGAGTGTCGACATTATAGCCTCAGTCGGAAATCACTTATGGGTCGTTATTCCATGGCGTAGCCATGACCGGAGCGGTAGCGAACGGAGAACGACGATACGATGTGGGGCCTGCCATCCTGATGGTCCTTCTCATGGCGACCATGTCCTGGTCTGTGGCAGTAGGGCCAAATGTGCCTCTGTTGCACGAATCGGTGCCATCTTATGTCCAGCATGACAATGCTGTTCTCAATGATACGGCGATTAACAGCAGCGCTCCAAACAATATCTACTCAAGCCGGGATGAGGTGATGATATGGTATTCCGAAGACTACAATTTCGACACTCGAGGCTTGTTCCAATTCAATATTAGCGATACTGCCGGCAATCCATTGAATCCAACATTCCCAGTTTCCTCTGCACATCTTGTTTTACGATGTTCAGTCATTTCGGGGTTCTCGTCGGGTAAGACCATGTTCTACGCTACGACGCTGAATGCCAACCATTCGCTTGCTACGGCAACTTGGAATGTCAGTGGTTTGGGTACCAACTGGTCTGCTCCCGGGGCGAATGGACCCGGAGAAAGTGGAGGTTGGGAGCCACCATACAGCACCACATCTTCCACAGTATCTACTGCGATTAACGTAACAGCTCTTATTCAGGAGCAGCTCCGTTCAGGTTCGAGTCAGATTACTTTGGTAGTGACCTCAGTGGGCGATCCAGTGAATTGTGCCACAAAGGAGGCAACTACAGCTTCAGATCGCCCGGTGCTTCGTGTTAACTACGCATCTATTGGTTCCACAGATCAGGGGGATATTCGTTTGACATCTCCCGTGATGAATGAGGCTTTGACTCAGAACAACGTCCTCGGTTTAACTGCAGATACTACACCAACTATCGAGTGGGCTGACCTGAACGGCAGCAACGTGGAAATCCAGATATCCAACAGTTCAGATTACCGAATTGACTCTGACGGTTCATGGGTATGGAACTCATGGAATGATGCCAGTGACTTCACCTTCACGAATTCCACAGTAGGATCCTTCCAAACTCCGTCATCGAATATTCCTGCAGGTTCCGACTTCTTTGCTCGTATACGGTCTGCGACTTCGGACAGTATACTCTCGGACTGGGAATCTGTTCGATTCCTTCTTCCGAATCACGATGTCACAACTGAAGCGGATGGTTCACAGTCATTCACTGTGAAAAACAACAGTGCTGGTTATGGTGGTACTGTTGAGGAGACATACATCACTTCAGGCAATACGTCGTTCAATGGAGTTAGTGCATCAAATCTCATTGTGGGTCATTCTAATGATTCCAACATTAGCGAGAGTGTGATGCTTTTACGCATCAATTTCGGCGAGATTGGCCTCCACGAGAATGCATCAATACACGAAGCCGACCTTGTCCTACGGCGGACAGATCGAGAACGTTGGCCAGTGATTTCCGTTTCAGTTTTGAACGATAATGACTGGACTCAAGATGGTGCTAATTGGACATCAAATGGTGCAGGCACATCTTGGACCAATGGGGCGAGAGATCTTACTGGTACCAGTTACGGTGCAGTAAACGGTAACCAAACATCACCTCAGCTAACATTCGATCTAGCCCCTCTAATTCGAGATAGATTGCTTGCAAATTCGCTTGAACCTCTGAATCTTCTTGTTCAAGGCGTTGGCCCCAATGGCGCTTATGTTGAGATTGGGTCTAGTGAAGAAGCGGCGGAATACAACCCGCGTCTTGAACTCCGATATAGTTGGGGCGATGATGTCCTCCCATCCTCTCCCGTGGATTTGAGTCCACGCGATCGTTCTGGGTCTTGGTCAATTAGTGGGGCGAACCTATCCAGTAGCGACACTGTTGTCGTAAATTGGAACACATCCGGACACAGTGGTCATGATGTCAAGATTAGTACCTCAAGAGATGCCGATTTCCTAACCACTGTAACTAGGAGTGCTGACAGCCGCGATGACCCTGGATTCGATTTGACTGCAGGATCATTCACCTTCCCAACTTCATGGGGATTAGGCATTGATGACCAGATTTGGTGGCGATTAGCCTTCATTGAAGATGGCGATCATAGTATCTGGAGCGAGTCGATGATGTTCGTCCCTGAACTGAATTCTACCTATCTTGGCGGTGATGATCATCAGATTCGTTTGAGAGATGGTAATGCCTCCACAGATGGTTCGATGCCTGATTGCCAGGATACATACATCGATTCTGCTTCGCCGAATTCTAACTACGATGCATTTGGAATAATCGTATCTAATACACAGGCTGGTTTGTTAAAGTGCGATCTTGCGGGTATTTCATTACCTGAAGGTATGGCGATTGAGAGTGCAATTTTGAGGACTCACAGTTGGTCATTCTCTAGCTTCACCAATGTTCCAATTTCAGTGTACGCTGGTACATCTGAATGGACTGAATCCGGAGCAACTTGGAACACTACAGATGGCTCTACCCCTTGGAATTTCCAAGGCGCATCTGGTACCCACCGGATTTCCCTGCTCGACTCTGATACGATTAGTAATGCAGGAACCAACACTTGGTTCGAATGGAATGTCACTGCAGCGGCCCAGACTGCGAATAGATGGGGCCTACCTCTGAGTATCATCATGACTTCAACAAGTTCGAACTATGCTGAGTTCCAAGATTCGGAATCTTCGAATAAGCCGGAACTAGTTATCCAGTATGGTATTGGAGATGATACTGCTCCTGACACACCAGTTGGCCTCTCTCCAACTGGTGATGAATGGATGGTCACTGATGATTTGCTAATGGGTGGTATTGTTCGGCCTAATCATACATGGAATACACCTCTTTTGAATACGAACGGCGTTGAGATCCAAATTGATACAGATTCTGGGATGAATAGTAATAATTTACTCACATATCAGTCATGGATTGATACCTCTGATTTCGATCTCACTAACGGATCCTTCCAGCCGAGTTCAGATCTCACTGGAGGTGAGCGATACTATTGGAGAATACGCGGTAATTCTGCTACTGGACAAATTGGGAATTGGAGTGCAATTTCATCATATCTCATACCCGAGGTGATTAGTTCGATGCTTGATTCGGATACTTCCGAGGTTGAATTCCATCATCTTGGATTCCTTCCAGGAGAGCAACTCCCATACTTCTACGATGTTGGCATAGACGAACGTTCTGTGAACGAGAACACATCATACAACTCTGATACAAGTTTCCTTATGAAGGCCGTAGAGGATATCAATGGGAATTACAGCGAAGATCGTGGTATCTTTCTTGCGATTCCCATTTGGGAGAATATGTCCCTTGAGCGTCCAAATGATATCCGAGTCGTGGGTGCACAACTTCATCTAAACGTAATTTCCGGACATGGGAATGATGTTTTTGTTCATCACCGTTCCATGAGTTCCTTCACAGAGGATGCGACAGGCCGCACCTCCGATGGCACAACAAACTGGACTGATCGACATCTTTTGGGTAACGGAGAGTTGTATGGGGCCAATACAGACGGAGGACTAAGTGTTACGGCTAGCTCGAGTGGAAATCTTGAGCTTAACTTAACTCGTGCTGCACAGCTAGCCTTCGACGCTGGGCAATCACACATCTACTACGCAATCACTGCTAGTGGGCCAAATTCGGGATGGAATGGTCTTGAGGTAAGTACTGTGAACGCATCTGTTGCTACGGATCGTCCATACCTTTCCTTACAGTTCCGTGAGGGTGCTGAACCCATGCCTAACCTAACTGCCGTCGGATTGCCGAATCTCCCAGCTAATGATACATTAACTTGGGATACTTCTGGTATTGTGCTTGATCCAGATAATCGACCAGATCTTGAATGGACAACTCCTCAAGGTTGGAACAATACATGGGATTGGCGTCTTGAACTCAATTGTGAGACAAGTTCCGGTGTATCGATAACTTACCATGACTCACGAGAAGATTCAGGATTCGACCTAAATGTACCGAGTTATACTATTCAGTCTGATATTGCCTCAGATTCAGCCTGTGAATGGAAGGTACAAGCAGTTGTGAACGATATGCTGGGGCAATGGCTCGATTGGGCGAATTCATTTGGTGTGCCAGTCGATATTACTAGCGCAGTCGACGCAAACCATGAGGTTATTACATTGCAAGAGGGCGCTGCACACGATTTATTGAGCCGCGATATTCTCGCCACAGACACCAGACTCTCCGTCGCTTCCCCGAACAATAACTACGGCTATTCCACTGATATTCAAGTCAACACGCACGGCGCGGGACATGCCTTAGTCGCGATGGATCTGACTGCATTCCCGATTCCCGAGCCCTGGATTCCGTCAGAGGCCTTGATTGACCTTTACAAGACAAACTCTGGGAATCCTACTGATGTTGCTGTGTATATCGTTCGTGATTCATGGGATGAGACAACAGCGACATGGTATAATGCAACAAATGCTATGACTTGGTCGACTAATCCGGGTTACTACACTCAGTCGATGACGCCGATTAATGTCACAGCAGTCAATACCTCCACTGGCTGGTACACTTGGGATGTTACTGAAGCGGCCCAACAGGCACGTGCTGATGGAAGCGATGAACTGAATCTAATGTTCGTATCAACCTCGCAATTCTTCAATTTCGCCTCCTCTGATTACATCTCGGACACACTTCGTCCAAGGGTCCGGATGACGTATGCAACAGGAACCATCTGGCTACCTGATAACTCTCCTCCGTCTTTCCCCGCGTTGAATAATGAACATACATTTTGGAATTCAACATCCCTGCTTCCAACCCCTTCCGATTCTGTAGTCATTGAATGGTTGAACACTCAGAGTAACGTTAGTTTCGAGATCCAAGTTGCTTCCACAGACGATTATTTCAGGAGCGCTCGAGTGTTTAACTCAGTTGATAATTCCAGCATGTTTAGCATTTCATCCTCGCCCTCGGTACCTTCGAATTTTACCTTCCCATCGACTTCGTCGTGGAGCGATCATTACAACGCTTGGCGAGTTCGGTCATATACTGCGAATCAGGGCGGAGATACTGTCTACGGTAACTGGACGTCTGGTGGTGAATTCCGTGTTCCAACCACTACACTCGGAACCTCGGATGGTCTAGGGAATTACAGTGTGACTCTGCAGAGAGGCGAAGTTTTCCCAAGCAGTTCGTTCCGAATACCTTCGTTCCCTGACACTTGGATTGATTCCGCTGGAGGCCCGGGTCAGACGCAGAACCACGGTTCTGACACCTCTCTTGATGTTGGTTCAAGTGCAACCGCTGGTGCTGTTTCAGTATCTTTGATTGAGATGGATCTTGGGGAACTCCCATTCCAAAGTTCGACACTTCCAACTGGTGTGACTCTCCGACTTTATCGAGCTAACTATATCGGTACAGGGACTCACACTGTTGGAGTCCATGATTGTGGGAACAACACATGGGGTGAATCTTCTGTAAGTTGGAGTTCTTATGTTCCAGGTCAGCAGTGCTCTACAACAGCTTCAGCATCAATTACTCGTGTTGCGACAGGAGGTGCAACATGGTATGAATGGGACATCACATCAATTGCAAGAAATGCATTCACAAACCAGGACGGTCGAATGACGATAGCATTGATTTCAAACTGGACTGGGACGCTATACTTTGCATCTTCAGAGTATACTTCCACAAGTCTACGCCCTGAACTCGTTTTCGACTTTGTGGATAACCCGAATGGCATCACTCCTCCGCCGCAAGTCAGTCTTCAGTCGCCGCTCAACCTCGCGGTGCTGATGGAAGAGGATGGATATCTGCTCGCACCCCAAACCCGCCCCGATCTATCTTGGTCGCCGGCGACGGGCGCATCAGGGTATATTGTCCGACTGATGAATTCCACAACTACCCTTACAGTTCGTTCTTGGGTTGATTCGGGCTTCTCTTCGAATGCTATGACTCATACTTGGACGCCATCGTTTGATCTTGATCCTGATATCCTGTACTCTTGGGATGTCCAGTCAATTGCAGGAGCGATTCCTGGTGCGCGTTCTGCATCTTGGTCGTTTGCGGTAGGCGATCCAGACACTGAAAGTATGGGGAACAACATCTACAACGCCGACTATGTACAAGGGGATGCGGCTGATTTGCTGGATTATCCTGATATCCATGATTCCACTCTGGATGAATCCGATCCGACAGGAACCTATGGTTCAGACGCTCTCCGCGTAGGTATTGGATGCGGTGATTCTGCAGGTATTCAGACTCAGAATGAATGTATCTCGATACTTTGGGTTGATTTGAGCCAATACCCATTGCCAAATGGTGTAAATCCGCATAGTGGGCAGTTGAGTATCCATCTAGATTCGATTATTATCGCCGATACGTCCTACATGGACGTGACTGCATATGCGCTGATTAACCAGAATTATTCTGAGATTTCCTCGTCATGGGATTCTGCATCTTATGGGAATAGTTGGTCGTCTTCCGGTCTTGTAGCTGGAACCGATTACAATTCAACACCTCTCGATACGGTGCGAATTTACAACACAAATCAGAACGCATGGTATGATTGGGACATAAGTGAAGCGATGACTTCGATGTACACTTCGATTGGTATTGTCCTCATAGGTGTCCCAGATACGACTGGTGGCCGTATTGTTGCTGAATTTGATCATTCAGAAGGTACGAATTCTGACCGCCCGTCATTCGATCTTAACTACACTGATGTATTTGATATCGCGATATCCGGGTCAAGTACGACGGATGCAGATACTCCTGTGTCCTTCTCAGCAGCCCTCTCAGATGCCTCCGGAGGTGCCCTCACGGGTTCAGTCACATGGTCGACTTCCGGTCTTGGTAGCATTAGTTCAACAGGCCTCTACACTCCACAAATTGCTGGTGTTGAGACGATTACTGCTCGCTTTGGCCAGGTGACTCGTTCTCTAAGCCTCACAGTATCACCTGGTGCCCCGGTTCAGTTGCAAGCGAATCTTTCCTCTGGTGCAATCAATGCTGATGAATCTCTAGCAATATCTGCAGTGGTAGTCGACATATTTGGTAACGAGGTTGATGGGCAAACCGTTCTTTGGTCAGTGACCAACGGCACATTTAGTTCAACAGGTGGTATGACTGAAACAACCAGTACGCCAAGTGCTCAAGTGGTATTCTTGCCATATTTGACTGGAACACAGACCATCACCGTATCTTGGGGTTCAAGTTCCTTGGATATCCCTGTGGTAGTCACTGTTGGTGCTCCGCATCATCTCGTCGTCACTGGCTGTGAGACCGTTCTAGCTGGCGAAATTTGTGTTTATACTTGGACCGTAGAGGACGTCCGTGACAACCCCATGCCTGCACTTCAGGCGGGTACTGTTTCTTGGTCTGTTGATGATGGCAATATCTCTGCACAAGGTGATTTCTCCGCAGATCGCGTAGGGAACTGGGTAATTACTGCAAGCAGTAGCGTTGGTGTTTCAGGCACTTTCAACGTCGAGGTGGGCTTCGGAGAAATTTCTCATGTGATTTTGGTGGCTGACAGCAACCAGATAACTGCCGATGAAGAGGTTACATTCAACGTTACTCGAGTTGATGTCCGTGGTAATTCGCACCCCGTTTCCCCTCCAGTTGCTAATTGGACTGCCAATAATGGGACATTCAATGATGATACTGGAGCCGCGTACTGGACTCCTTGGTCTAAGGGGCAGCAATGGATTCAGGTATCAGTTGAGGGTGTTACGGATCAGGTCGTGATTTCAGTTCTCGACGGAGCACCGGTCGAACTTGACCTTCGTGTTACTGGCGGAGTTTCGGAAATTACTGCAGGCGATATCCTCAGTCTCAGTGCTTTCGCAATTGACCAGCGAGGAAATCAACGCCCAGTGGCGCCGGAGACTTGGCTAATATCAACTCCAGGTGCCGATCAGGGGTGGATAGTTCCAAGCGGAGCAGCCGCGAATTTCTATGCGTCCACGGCAGGAACTTTCACCATTCAAGCAGCTTTGACTTGGACCGATGGTGTCCAATCGATACCGCTTACGTCGAGTGAACAGATGACCGTCATACCTGGTGATTTGGCTGAGGTTGAGATTCAAGGTGAAAGTAACTATGACGTAACAGCAGATGACAGTATCACGCTTGATGTCATCGCTAGAGATGCTTATGGAAATGTTGTACCTGCCTCTGCGCTCAAGTGGTTCATCCACGATACTTCAGTGTCTACTCCGCCGGGAGAGTGTGGTCAATCTCAGGATTCTAGCGAGATTACGAACGATTTATCAGCAGGGTCATGGGCTGCAGGTGTCGAAGGAACCTATGCCCTCTGCGCTATCCAAAATGGGTGGCAAGACCGTATCGATATCATCGTTACTCACGGTGTTGCTGTGGAGATATGGCACGATGCAGAGGCCAACGAGCTGACAGCCGGTGAACTGATTGACATCGATCTGTGGGCTCGTGATTCTGCAGGCAATGAATTCCGATTCGCTGAATCCACATGGACTACTCCACTGTTTGTTGTGGATGAAGACCTTACTGGCTCTTACCGCTACCAAGGAACCGTTGCAGATACTCACGAATTAGCATACAGTCACAATGGACTCGATGAGTCATGGACTGTAACTGTGAACTATGCAGCATTGGACTCCATTGATTTGTCACTTAGTGCTCAGCAGGCCGAGCAGCAAGCTACGATAACAGCAAGTGCACGGGGCTTCGATGCTTTTGGTAATGAGGTGCCACTCAGCAATGGTGCAATTCTCATCGCTCCAGGCCATGTTATCCAAGCCACGGGCGTAGATAGTTGGCAGATTACCCTTGTAGAGGATGGCACGGTGGGTATCACTGTAGCCGATCAAGGTAAGTCGGATGAGAAGCCGCTTACTTCAGTTGGTACCCTCGGTGGCTTCTTTGCTGCAGGTGGGCCTCTATACTACGTTGCTGCGGGGTTAATTGGGCTCGTCGTGGTTGCGCTTCTCGGAGTAGTATTCGCACTCTTGCGCCGTGGAAACGACAATGATTACGACTTCGATGATGACGATGACGATGATTACCAATACGAAGAGGACGATGATGAGGATTACACTGCTGGGCCATCTGGTCCGGCTGCTGGACCAACTTCTGGTCCGGTCTCAGGTCCAGGTGCCTCTCCAGAGCCAGTGGTAGAGGAATCCTCTGGCGATGATGATGGTGTTACAGTAGACGATGATGGAACTGAGTGGTGGGAGGACGAGGATGGAACCTGGTACTTCCGAACACCTGACATGGATGATTGGGAAGTTTTCGAGGAGTGAATTAGGAATGAGGACACAACACAGGGCCACGGTAATCGTGGTCTTGTCAATCCTCATACTGAGTACCCTGCCCATGGATAATCTGCAAACTTCTCTTGAAGAATCCACGGAGTTCCGTGCATACCAACAGGTGGACAATGGAAATGGTACCTGGACGGTGGAGATTGTAGATGATCAGGCCGGGGGTTTCGATGATGCAGTGATTAGAAGCGATATCCCAGCTGAGATCAACACTACTGCTGCCCTTATCCCTCTCAGTTATGATGCTCAGATGGAATCTCGTGGCCTTTTCGGTCTTGACCTCTCCACGATTGGATTTTGGAACAATGCTTCGATTATCGAAGCACACCTTGAATTGACCATTGATTCCCCACCTTCGAGTGAGATTGATATTTTCGGGCAAATGACATACAGGGACTGGGTCGATCCATCTTGGAATATGGCTACACCTGCTATTCCTTGGTCAGTTCCAGGGGCAGGAGGGAATACTGATTCCGGGGGCCCCATGCGTCCAGTATCAGTTTCGCCTTCTTCGACAGAGATATCCATTGATGTCACTGATGGATTCCGCATCGCTCAGGCTAGGGACATTCAGGGTGCAGGTGGTTTCCTTGGTGTGATGGTTACAGGAATGCAGGTCAATGAGTCCGGCTACTCCGATTGGAGTTTAACCGTTCACTCCTCAGAGTCTTCGCTTGAGTATCTACGGCCCAAGTGGACAGTACTTGTTGAATGGGTGAATCCCAATACCCTTTCATCGGCTCCAGCGTGGGTAGACATAGAACCACGCGCATCGACCATAAGTGCAGATTCAGATATTGGTATGAAGTCACAGGTGCGAGGTCAAGATGGGAGCATGTCTACCGCTGCCATCGACTGGTCAGTAATAGGTTCAGGATCAATCGATACGTCAGGCCTCTATGTCCCATATTCGGTAGGTTTGGATTTCCTTTGTGCATCTTGGCAGAATTCCCAGTCCGTTTATTCTTGCACTCCAATGGTGGTTACACCTGGATCGCCTGTATCGATGACTCTCACGCCCGGAAATGCTACATTTTCTGTGGATGATGCCATCCAAATCAATGCTTCATTCCTCGATTCCAATGGTAACCCCTTCACCGCCGCACCCCAGTGGTCGGTTAGTAGTGGTTCGATTGATGCTGATGGATACTGGACCCTTGAGGTACTTGGAACTCATCGTGTCGATGCCACGAGTGGAGGGCTATCCTCCTGGACAAACGTCACATTGGTCGAAGGAGGTGTGGCCGAACTTCTCATGCCTCAGTATCTCACAGTGGCATCTGGAGAGCGAGTTTCCGTTTTGCCAGACGCTGTTGATCGTTTAGGTAATACGATTCCCCTTGCACTTGCTGGAGACCTTGCTTATTCAATGGATTCAGGGACAGTAGATAACAGCGGCATGTATACTGGTGAAGCTATAGGAACTTGGGTCATCGACTGCACCGCTACGTTGGGTGCTACCGGTTCAACGACTGTCGAGGTCACAGTTGGGACTCCAGTGAGTCTTGAAATTGTTCATCCTAGCCGAACAGTACTCGCCGACGAAGCTGTACCTTTGCCGGTCATTTGGACTGATACCTATGGCAATGCGGTGGAGCAACCAATCCCCTTGATTGCATGGACTGCCGACGACGGCGGCTTTAGGACCACATCGAATGGGACCGTGGAGTGGCTTCCTAGGGACCTTGGTAACTACACAGTATCCATTGCTCACCTTGGTCTAACACACAGCATCGAGATTGAGGTTGGTGCAGGTAGCATTGCCACGGTTGTAATCGAGAGTGATGAAGAGGTGCTTTCCGCCGGTTCCGAGGTATTCTTACAGATGATGGCGCAGGATTCCTTGGGTAATCAACGTGTCTTGGATGCGGTTTGGTCTATTGTTGGAGGGGGTGTTTCCCCGTCTCCCTTTTCGACAGGAGCGACTTACACTCCTTCGATGGTTGGAACTGTGACAATCCAGGCAAATACGACTGAGAACGGTGTGGTCTATACGGCTACGCGGCTCTACAATGTCGTTCCAGGGCGTCTCGTTTCTGTCTCTTTCCAAGGCGACGGTATTACGATGACGACAGACGAATCTCTTGATCTCGCTCCAATAGGTCTTGACGCGATGGGCAATCCTATCACCGGTTTGCAGTTCAATTGGACTGTCAATGGTATCGATTACACCGATGATATTCGTGGTTCTGACAATGTGTTCCGGCCCACGGCGGTTGGTGATGTCCAAATCCAAGGCATGGCGGACGGCCGTGCTGCACGAATCGATCTCTATGTTGTGGCTGGACTACCTCAATCCTTGGAAATCATTCCACCAGGTAGTTCATTCGCTTTCAAGGGAGGACAGGATATTTTGCTCATTGTCGAGGGGATTGATCAGGCAGGGAATCGTGTGCCAATCGATGGAGTAACTTGGAGCCTACTTGATGATGCGGGAACGATGTCTCCGGGTGATTCGCCAGGTGAATATGTGTTCACTGTAGGCAAGGTTGGTACATATTCCCTTATCGCACGGCGAGGCACTGCGGCCGAAACCGTTCCGATGGCTATCGAACCCGGTTCCCCAGATCGTATCGAGGTCATCACAGACTCCGATGTTTTCAATGAGGGAGATATGTGGGATCTGACTATTCGAATCCTCGATGCAGGCGGCAATCCTGTACCTGTGGATCCATCTGTAGTATCTATCAAATCAGAGATTGGTGATGGCACTCATGTTCAGTCCGATATTTGGCGAATCGACATTGATGGTTACGGTGATGATGTTCCAGTCAGCATTACTTTTGCTGGCCTTGAGAAGGTCATCTATGTAAGTGTCCAACCGAGTGCTCTCTCAAAACTCACAGGGACTGGCATGGGACAGGTTGCGATTGGTTCTGTCTTTGTTGTCATCCTGCTTGCTGGTCTTCTTGTCCTTTTACCTCGGTTCCGAAGTGAACTTGATGAGTATGAGGATGAGGATGAGGATGAGGATGAGGATGAGGTACAAGAGGATGAAAAGGAATCTCAAACTCCTTCCTTGGCTCCCTCTACCCAATCTTTCGGTGAATACGCCGGTCAATCACCATCGGAATCGATGGGGCGATCATATGGTCGGAGCCGTCATCGTGGATCACATAGCACAGATTGGGGCCAATCTCAGATGCGTCAAGCAAGTGCAAACATGGCAACTATGGGTGCTACTTCCTCATGGAGTCCAGCCTCAAATGCGATGAGAGGTGACATGACTTCCTCGTCAAACGCTATGCAGGGCACTCCTCCGCCACGTCCACAGGATCTTGATACAGTATCGAAACCAGATGCTGCAAATACTTCTGTAGATAAGCAGAGGGCCGTACAAGAAGAAAAAGCGGGGGTTCAGAATCCGCAAGCAGCACAGGCAGCCGCCGCAGCCGCATCGAGTAATGTCATGTTAGCTTGCGATGGTACCGTGCAGGGACAAACGGGCTGGTATCACGATGGACGTGGACAGATGAGTTACTGGCAGGTTGATGAATCCGGTGCGTGGACTCGGGTCCGTTGAGCCACGTTATTCATATTGCTCATCAGAATTAGGGAAGTCCTTCGTTCGTACATCTTCCACGAAGGTGCTGACCGCCTCTTTGATATCCGTCTCTAGATTGAGATAACGACGCAGGAATCGGGGACTAAAGTCCATTGTGATACCAAGCATGTCATGCAGAACGAGTACTTGTCCATCCACATCCGCGCCGGCTCCAATACCAATTGTAGGAATTTCAATCGCTTCACTTACCCTCTTAGCGAGAGGCGCAGGAATTTTCTCAAGGACGATACCAAAGCAACCAGCTGCTTCGAGAAGCTTTGCGTCTGCAATTAGTTTCTCAGCCTCTGCATCTTCACGTGCCCGAACAGTATAGGTTCCAAACTTGTAGATGGATTGAGGCGTGAGCCCGAGATGTCCCATCACAGGAATGCCAGCTGTGAGTATTCTCTGGATTGATTCGACGATTTCAGATCCCCCTTCTAACTTGACTGAATGTGCACCACTCTCTTTCATAATGCGTATTGCGGATTCTAATGCATGTCGAGAGTTCCCCTGATAGGTGCCGAATGGCATGTCCACAACAATTAGAGCGCGATCTACAGCACGAACAACACACTGGGCATGGTAGATCATATGGTCAAGAGTCATTGGAACAGTTGTTTCGTTACCTGCCATGACGTTCGATGCTGAATCGCCGACAAGAATCACGTCTACTCCTCCAGCATCTACGAGTCGTGCGAGAGAGTAGTCGTAGGCGGTAAGCATCGTAATCGGCTCGCCCGCCCGCTTCATCTCAAGAAGCGTGTTAGTGGTCACCTTGCGTGCTTTTCCTGCGATGGACATATCCCGACTCAGTAAATGGGAGTCCTCTATTAGGTTTCAATAGAGCGGCTACTCATTCTTCCTCTGCAGTCATGGTTCTAATGATAATCAGGAACTCATCGATGTCTAAAATCCCATCTTGATTTGTATCAAGCATATGGAAGAAATCTCTGATCACTCCTCTCTCATTAGGTAGCCAATCTAGGGATCTAATCGCCGCAGTGAACTCTCTAAGATTTAGGTGGTTGTTGTTCTCAATATCAGATGCATGAAATGCTGTTACTGCTCTCATTAATTCGGATTCAACATTATTAATTCCAGATATGAATGTGGCCCAAGGCCTTTCAGTCGATGTAGTGTGTTTGCGTCCATATGCGATGTACATCGCGGTGCCTATGACGATTGCAAAAGAAGCGCCAATAATTGCCTGCTCCCCTATCAAAATAAGAAGGGAGAAAGTGGCTATGATTCCGAAATATTGAATCCATCTTCGACTTGACTTCAAGCGATATTTTGGTTGGTACCATGTATGCTCTGTTTCTACTCTTCTTAGAACAATCACACAGAGGTTTACCGCTGCAAAAATCATTAGCATGAAACCGGAAGCTAACTTTGCTACCGTTGCAACATCAAGGAAAATAATTGCTAATCCCATACAGATACTGGTGCCATAGATCGATCGATGAGGCGTCTCATATACCGCATGAACATCTTCTAATTCTGCTGGTAATAATTTGTCTCTACTCATTGCAAATGGGAATTTAGAGGCCCCCAAAAGTCCTGTTAATCCACCTCCACTCATTGTTAAAATTGCTAGAATAGCTATGACGAACGCGATTGTGCTCCCCCCCACTTCTAGAGCGAGCAAGTACATTGGTGCTGCAGTAGCATCCCCACCTCCTCCAATCCCTAGGTCTGCACCGGTGAAAACTGAGAAAAGTATGTATGAGATTGCTGAATATAGAATCATAACTATTCCTAGAGAAAAGAACATTCCAATTGGCAAACTCCGTTCAGGTTCAACCACATCTTCTGCTACAGCTACAATTTTCACTACTCCTACATATGCTAGGAAAACATATGCTGTTGCAGAGCCTAATCCAACCCAACCATCACGACTTCCCATTACAGTCCATGCTGCATCCCACGGAGCAAGTGGATTTGATGCAGATCCGTTTGCGAACGCCATTATGGCGACGAGTATAACAATGGATACTGAAAATAGGATAATTGGTGTTTGGATTTTCTTGAGAAGTTTCACTCCACGGATATTTACCGCGGTAACTATCAACAGAATAACAATGGCCAATGCTTTGGCTGCAGTTTCGTCAAATTCAATGCCCAATACTCCTTGTATTGCGATTACGTATGCGCTAAAACCAATGAGGGCAAATGCTGATTTTAGCATGAATGAGGCCCATAGTCCGAGCCCAGAAATTGTACCAATTAACGGGCCGAAAGTTCGTTCAATATAGACATAAGCGCCTCCAGATGTGGGCATTGCAGATGATAATTCGGCCTTCGAAATTGCGCCAGGGATGACGACAAGGCCCGACAAAATATATGCTAACCAAAGAGCAGCATATGATCCTTCAATACCTCCACTAGAATAGTAGAGTTCTTTTCCTGCTAGTGCAGGTAGAACGAAAATTCCACTTCCAACCATTGCAGAGAGGGATAATATCACGGCTCCAAATGGTCCAACCGTCTTCTCCATTAGTGATGAAAAATCGAAAAAATTCCTAAAATCTAAAGGTGCTTTTTCCAAAATTTCACCTCCAATCAACTAATCTTGGCAATGACCTTCATTTCGACTGCAATCGGAGTGGGAAGTGCAGTAATTGCAAGTGTCGTCCGAGTTGCCTGTACACTAGTGAAGTGTTCAGCATATACCTCATTGTAGCCTGCAAAATCACGTTCCATGTCTACAAGGAAGGACGTGATGTCGATAACATCGGATAAGGATGCGCCACTCGCTTCAAGAATCGCCCTTACGTTCGCAATGCACGCTTCAGTCTGTGCTTTGATGTCATATTCCTGAGGAACCCCTTCTGGCGTGCGTATTGCCCCACCTGGTATCTCATCGGTTCCGGCCTGCCGTGGACCGACTCCACTCAGGTAAAGGAGTTCGCCAACACGTCTTGCGTGAGGATATGCTCCGACTGCCTTTGGTGCGGCTGATGTCTCGATAATCGCTCCTTCTGGCACCGTGTGTGACTTGATGCTCCCCTCTGAATTAGCACTCGTTGTTTCACTTACTTCTACAGATGAATCCGAGTCAATGACGTTACGATCTCCTCGATAGTACTCGACATCGTCCTCATCGAATTCTTTGTCTCCGGATGAGCCCTTGGTTGGATTCAGAGAAATTACAGCACCACCCGACCCATGCAATGCTTCGTAGGCTAGGACTTCCCCATCGTAGCGGTTATGTTGCCCCATCGCTGAAGCCAGCCACCATGCTGGTTTGAATGCGACAACCTTCTGCACTCTGATTTGGGAGTGGATGTCTCGAGATAATTGACTGATATCCTCAAGACGTCCTTTAGCGAAAAATTCCAAAATCTTCCGATTCCATTCGTCGTCTTTCTGAGAGTGAATCCGGTCATCTTCAGGTTCGATGTGTTTTGTGAACATGCGGTTTGAGAGCGATGCGACAACGACGGCTACAGCTTTCTTGCCTTGAGCCTTCAGTACATCAGTCGTGGCCTTTCCGAGGACGATTGTTTCTGCACGATTGGCATACATGTTACTCGAAAGTATGGTCACTGGAAGTCTGTTGTCTGGGTTCAGTAGGCTGAGTGCCACGATGCTCCCTGTATCAATCGGGAAACCATGGTAGTCCACTCCTCGCATGTGTAGTCCGCGTTTTTCACCGGCCTCCACTATCCCGTTCGCAAGATCAACATCGACCTTGAACGAGTAAGGCATCGAACCTAGAGCATGAAAATCATCGTCCACATGCGTCCATTCTGGATTCTCGCGGCACTGGACTTGGTGTCCAATAACTGAGGGCCAGGTAGTAGAGTAGACGATGATTGCATCCGCATCACTTTCTTCGATACGTTCCCGAAGTTGCTCGTAAGCAGCCCTCAGTTTCCCCCATCCTGCATTTTTTTCCGGAGCTAACAAGGGGTGAGGATGGGGTGGCCCCCAAATCCCCATCACGATGGGAGAATCATCACTCACGGGCTCACCTGAAGTGTCGCACGTTCCCGAGGGTCCCATTCAACGATAGCGTTCCCCGTGCCGATGACGGTGCCGTAGGCATGTACATCTGCACTGTAATCGGGGTAATCAAGCGCAGACATCAACCACGAGAGACCGCCAGCGTCGGTTTCAGCGATTGACTGTTCAGTGAATTCTGGCATCAACTGAACCATCTCACGTGTACGGCCTTCACGCATCAGTTCAATCATTCGCATATCCCATAGGTATTGGGAATGGTTGTAGATGTGCTCTTTGCTCATGTCTTCCGGTACGTCGGATTCGGTGACGAAGTGACGGTGGCTGAGGCTATTACTGGAGAGTAGTACGACCTTCTTACCACTCGCCTTGATGGCGCGTTTGCAAGCCTGACCAAGCTCATGCATTTGCTCGCCCATGACCTCTGCCGAGTAGTAGTGTGTAGATCGTTGACTTGAGATAGTCACGATGGGTTTACTCCAATTCGGATTGACCATATGGCATGAGACAATGGTCCCGTAATCGATTCTAAAATCAGGGTTCTGCATCATTCGTGTGACCATACCTGCATCAGATGCTTCCTTTGCCATCGCTTCAGCAAGATCTACATCTACGTCGATTGAGTAAGAATATCTGAACAGGTTCGGAAATACTGGGTCGACTGAGAGGGACTCGAAGTGAGGTAATCCGAGGAAGTGTGTGCCTATGTATGTCTGCCAATGTGGGCTGAAAATGACAATGGCGTCGTAGTCAATTGTGCTGAGTTTCTTCGCTAGCCGGTGGTACCCCCAACGTAGCCCCTCCCATCCGCATTCTGCATTTGGCTCGTTTTCAGGAGGATTCTCAGCATATACCAAATGAGGTGGATGCGGGGCCAGAGCACCTAGTACAATTTCTCCATCCATGATACTGCGAGATTCACAAAGCACATCAATTCAACCATTCCAAACCATGGTTTGTGCGATAGTTCAATGATAGGGAGCCAAGCCCCGAATCATGCGTTGGGAACGCATGCCGTTTGGCCTAGCCTTTGTTCCGTTTCATCTGAGTATGTGTGTTTCCTGTTGTGTGACACTATTTGTCGACTTGAATTCCTTTGGTCTTGATGCCCCTGTATTCTCTCTTATCTTGCTGAGCCTTCTCGTCCTTTGTGTTCAATTCGTTCATGTGGATCCATCTGGACGTGGGAATGAACGCTCTTTGGGGGCATTAGTGGGTCTTCAGTTCGGTTATTGGCCTACGGCTGTTGTTGGTTTGGTATGGCCATTCATTGTTGCAGTAATCTGGCTAATCCAATGCTCTAGGATCTGGCGATATTCGTATCCTCCGTTTCGGATTGGTCTATGGGCTGGATTTGGAGCGAGCACGGGGCTTATTGCGGGCCAGATTGGGGCTGCAGTTCTAGAGATGGCATTTCTCATCACAATAACCCTGTTCGGGATTATTTTCCCATTACTCTACTGGTCATTAGGTCGCCTACCCCTTGATGAAGAGGAGTAAGATTCCCATTATTCGTCTTTCATGATGCAGATGTTTGTTGCTTCGGAGTAAAATCCGAGGCTCCAATAGCCGCCTTCGCGTCCTAGGCCACTGTCTTTCACTCCTCCAAATGGTACGCGTAGATCCCGATGCAACCATGTGTTTACCCATACCATTCCGGTGTCCAATGATTGAGCTATACGTTCGCCTCGTTCTAGGTCTGTGGTCCAGATGCTCCCTGCGAGGCCATAGCGGGTTCCGTTGGCTATTCTTATCGCTTCATCATCCGAATTGAAGGAATGTAGTGTAACCATTGGGCCAAAAATTTCTTCTGTAGAGCAACGAGAATCGGTTGCTAAACCATCGATGACCACAGGAGTAATCCAGTTACCTCCTTCGAGGGCATCAGTTAGGCAGGGCATACCTCCTCCTGTGAGTACTGTGCCTCCTTCCTCGATGGCTAGGGTAACGTAGGATTGCACCTTACTGAGGTGTTCTGGGCTAATGAGTGACCCAAGTTCTGTAGACTCGTCCGAGGGGTTGCCAATCCTAAGATGCTCCACAGCATCGACGAAGCGGCGTGTGAATGTCTCCTTAATCGAGGAGTGAACAAGAATGCGGCTACCGCATAGGCATACTTGCCCCTGGTTGAGGTATGATGCACGGACAATTGCATCCATATGCCTGTCGAGGTCACAGTCATCGAGTATGATTGTGGCATTCTTTCCTCCCAGTTCTAAGCTGAGTTTCTTGAATGAACCTGCGGCAGAGCGAGCGACAACTGCTCCTGTATCGGTTCCTCCCGTGAATGAAACAAATCTCACGTCCTTATGTTCTACTAATGGAGCACCTGCCTCGGGCCCGGTCCCATGGATGAGGTTCACTACGCCCGCAGGTAGCCCGACTTTCTCGATTACCCTCATCAGAAGGTCCGCAGTCATCGGTGTGAGTTCACTGGGTTTGCATACTACAGTATTCCCCATTCCAATCGCAGGAGCAACCTTCCATGATAGGAGATAGAGTGGGAGGTTCCAAGGCGTGATTAGTACACCAACACCAACGGGGCGTCTTAGAACGCGATTTGTTGCATCCTGCATCTGGAATTCTTGGTCCTCGAGGTTTCGGATAAGGTCTGCATAGAAGCGGAAGTTGGCCACGGATCGATTTGCATCCACTGCTCGAGCGATACTAATCGGTTTTCCTGTATCCATCGATTCAAGGCGAGCAATCTCGTCGTGACACTCTTCCAGCGCATCAGCAATGCGGTCTAACCAATTGGCTCTTACTTCCTTGGAGAGTGAAGCCCATCCTAGTCCGGCCTCCTTTGCTGCAGCTACTGCCTGATTCACATCGCTCTCTGTCGAACGCGGGATTAGGGCAATCCGTTCGCCAGTCGCAGGGGCATAATCCTCGAGATACTTGCCACTCGCTGGAAGTTGCCGCTTTCCATTTATGTGATTCTCGAGGGTTTCCACGTGATTCACATCCGACCTTCGTTGGCATGAGGGTCTTTCGGTTCTCCATTGTTGTGATTGTTGAGGACCTGAAACCGGTCTCGATCTGGATCCCATTCATCCCATGTTACTACTGTTTCAAGTTGCTGAAGATATTGTTCAGGGACTATGCCTGGGACGATAAACGCCTTTTGACGGTGGAGTGGGTAGGGGTTCCTGAGGTCGATACCAAGGACTCCAAGGACGGCTCGGGCGATGTACCAAGTGGCTTGACTGTTCCACCCATGAGCGATTTTGATTACAATGCCTAGGCCTTCTGGCCAATCCTCGTGCTCTATGGCAAGTCCGAGTAGGCCATCGGCGCCTTCCTTTGCGAGTACACGCCCTCCTCCTGCCTTGATGATGGTTGAATCAAGTCGATTGAATCCTCCGATAAGATCTGGATATTGGTGCATTGAGTCCCATATCCAGTCATCGTCCTTCTCACGAACAAGGGCTGAGAAGAGAAGAGCTAGTTCGTTGACAGTGTTTGATACCGTGGGTAGCCCGCATCCATCTTTTGCAATCCGTAGTGGCTTCCAATCTTTTTCTCTAATCATTTCTCGGATTTTGTCCTGGAATTCGATGAACCAGGGTGCGGTAGGTAGGGTGTAACCTGCCCGATTAGCACCACGGAGCCGTAGTGCTCGAAGAATTGCAGCGTGTTCACCGGAGCAGGTATGGAACCACCTGCGAGGCCGTCTAACTTGACGACCGAATTGTATGAGCGGCACATCGAGAGGGCACTGCATCAGCCCCCATTCCGATTCAGCGAGTATACTCTGTGCAGCGGCGACATGCTCAGTATCTCCGTTGTGAGATGAACAAGCGATAGCCTTCTGCTCATCGGTCAATATCTCATCAAGCTCGTCAACGAAGATCTTCATGATAATTGGTTTCATCATTGATCGTCCATAGACCAGAACGTTACCTCCAAAGGAATGGATGATTTCGTTACCATGGACCCATGCAACTGCTCCATGAATCGTGTTTTCAGAGACATCCAATCTCCGGAAATCTACGAGTGGTTCCCATTCGACATCTCTACCTGTTGGGATTCCCTCATGATTTTCACCTAAGGGGTTGGAAGGGTAGACGCCTGAGCCTGGTCGGCCGGGGGCAACTGAAGAGGGGCGATGCTCCTCACTCATTTTATCGCCTCTTCAATTAACGGCTGGACCTTCTCCATGAATGCCTCCATGCTGCGAACTACACGAGGCGAATCGTGATTGAAGAAATCGAACCAGCACATTAACCGGTCCTCAGGATGGAATCGTTCGAGAATTTGTGCCGCTACTTCCTCCGCGTTCCCAATAACTGCGTTGTCGGTTGCGCGCTCCACCTTTGTCGGGTCGATTGTCCCGTCAAG
>CESM01001909.1_pt1 | contig 23375 bp, 17 predicted proteins | sample 361421 | NCBI WGS metagenome assembly CESM01 (sample SAMEA2622219, study PRJEB7988) | marine metagenome | isolation source: saline water (ENVO:00002010), including | reverse complement strand
TACGCTCCTATTGATAACCATACGATGCTGGTTAAAGACAGGCTCAAGAGAGTCAATAATTCTATCTTCTTTACGGACATTGGCTCTGGTTTCTTCAATTAATATCCTCTGCTTAGTATTGATGAGGTGCTTTTTAAATAGCTCTGCGACGATGCCGTCACCGAAGTTAGATTCAATTAGGAGAGTTGTCGCGTTATATTTCTTGCAACCTTTAAGTATGTCTAACAGCGTTGTGTCACTGTACCCGTCTTTGTACGCACGCATTTCATGCAGGTAGAGAAACCCGTTTCGTTGGGATACGTAGGAGACAGCCGTTTCATCGCTGCCTCGACCCGAAGGGTCAACCGATGCAACTGTTTCTTGGTAATCGTCCCATTCTCCAACAAGTTGCATTGGGCTGTAAAAATAGTCTCCCGGTAAGCCAACTGTAGGGGCGTCGCGGATGATATTTTTAGGATCTGAGCACCATACGACGGACTCGGGAGCTTTAGTGGGATTAACGCTAGTAACAATAAGGTCAGCCATTTTGAGAGGGAATTTCTCTGCGTCAGATAAGCTCGTATCGAGCATGAACTGAAGCATGAAGTTAGAGCGTCCCATTGACGCTTCCCTTTGTACGAGGTCGTCATCATCAAATCTATCTGGGTCTGTGCATTCCCAAGCTTGGGCGCCGTTGTCTAAATCTTCTTGTAGTTGAGGAGCTATTTGACCTTCATAGGCTGAGAGTTTTCTGGGGAACCGGCTCGGCCAAACGAACGGACGGTAACTGCGCTCTGCCAGCTTATTGTAAACAGTAAAACAACTCTGAGGAGTCCCGAGATAACAAATACGGCTATCATCCTTCGGGGTAAGGATCGACTCTGCTTCTGTGCATAATTGGAGGAGTTTTTCACGCATCATCTCCGTCATGCTGTTTCCGGGGACTTCGATGTCGTCCAGTACCATTAAGTCCGCGCGTGATCCAGTTAGCTGACCAGTAATACCCACGCTCTTCACTGAGGGAGCTTGATGCGGACTGCAATTTACGTCGAAAGAAATGCGAGACCAACGAGCATCGTCGCTTTTTGGCTGGAGGTAATTTAACCATGCAGTTTCTATGATTATTTTTTGTAAGAAGATCGACATATTGTCTGCGCGCTCTTTCGAAGCGGAAATGATCATAATCTTCTTTTCTGGATCATTAAATAGCGTCCACAAAACGAAGGCGCCGGTGATCCAAGACTTACCAACTCCTCGGAAAGCTTGGATCTGTAGACGTTTAGGTCCGTGTTGTAAGTAGTCTGCTATTGCATATTGCGCCCTAGTTGGGGACGGTAGGTCTAGCTGTTCCCATAATGCTTGCAGAAACAGCTTGAAATCGTCCTGTAAGGCGCTTAAAACGTCATTCATGTACGAATGTGGAAAGGTTATGTATTACGAAGCTCACGGGCTTGTCTACGCATGTTCTTAGACATCTCTTTACCCATGAATTCGTCTATTTCTTCGAGGATGCCGGATACCTTTTCTAGGAAGGCAAACTTTTCGGATGTTGGTCTACCTCTAAGAGCTTTTTCTACATCTTTTGCTCTTAAGCCAGCTTTGTTTAGGCGTCTATGAACTTCTTTATGGAGCTTATCTGTAAAGCCTAGTTCAAAGCGTTGTAGGTTTTTAGGATGATTTCCCGGGAATAGGTAAGGATAGGATCTTTGAACTAATGACCAGAAGGGTTTTACTTGGTTCTCGGGCATACCTTCAGTAATAGCTGCACCTAAGTCAAGTTCTAATTTATGATGTCCACCTTCTTTGAAGTAAACTTGTAAATCAGCTTCATCAACTGTTTGAGATACCATACGTGCCCAACGTCTTTTACCTTCTAGGACGTCGCTACCTCTATTCTTTAATTTAGCGTCTGGTTTACCAGTAGCTTTAACTATAGAAGTCTTTTTACCACGAAATTCCTGACCAGCTACTTTTAATGTACCTACTTCTGGGTCGCTCATGTGACCTAATAGATTGTCGTTGTGTTGAGCCATATAGGATCTTAATCTGTTTCTATATGGACCTTTAACTCTCTCTGAGACTTCTGCTACTCCTATAACTCGATCTGTAATTGGAAGTGTACGACGACCTATAACACCTTTTGTTAATTGTCTACGTGTTACCTGTTGCTCTACACTTGCAAGCTTTGCAGTGACTGGTATTTCTAATGTCTGTTCAAAGTCTTGTTTCGTGTATGTGTTGGCTTTGTTTAAAGCTTTTAAAGCAGCAGCTTTAGATTTCTCATCTCGGTCTTTCTTTGCTCCAGCCGTTACTGGGTCAACGTGATGTCCGTTCTTCCCGTTGCCATTACCGTTACCGTTAAATATTCCGTTGTGTCCGTTCTTACCGTTCTTACCGTTTACGTATTTACCGCCATTTTCAGCTAATGTCTTGACAGCATTAGTAGCTTGGTCGGTACCTGACTCAAGAATGTATTTAAGAATTGCCATTAAAAAAGCCGCCCTTTCGGACGGCGTGTATTAGTTGACGTGGGTGTTTATTTCTTCTTGTACTTCTCCTTCCACTTGTCTAGAGTTCCAGCCTTACGAGCCTTCTTCCAGTCAGCGTGTTTGATTTTGAGCTTGTCTACAGCTTCACCACCATGAATTTCTCGGTTCTTTCTTTCGATAGCACCCATCTTCTTTCTATTAGAACTAGAAGATTTTTTAGATGATGATGATGTACTGGAAGAATCCTTTTTCTTCTCTGGATTCTTTTTAGCTTCTTCTTTCTTCTGCTCACCTCTAATAGAGCTAGATAGCTTCTTATTACCGGGAGACTTTTTGTCTTGTATGTTTTTAGCTCTTAACTCGTTTTTAGTTAAATACTTTTTCTTAGCAGGATCGTATGTATCACTAAGTTGTCCAATCCTTGAGAAGTCTCTTAGAGCGTTTTTGACTGGCGTAACAACATGTTTTTTAATACCAAGCGCTGCTTTATTAGCTACTCCAGCATGAGGTTTCTTGACTCCTTTTTCAAAGTAAACCCATTTATCGCCTTCTCTTTTCCATCCAGTTTTTGTTTTAGAGTTATACTGGGTACCCTTTCCAATCTTTAGCATAGCTAATTAATATGTTGAAGAATGATCATTTCTCTCAGAGGTCGATGTCCAAATGTCTTTCGCATCCATCTCTGCCAATGGCTACTACCTTTGCCTTGATTACATGCTCTGCACGCGGGTACAAGATTGCTTGTAAGGTCTTCTCCACCATCAGTTTTAGGTTTGACATGGTCGAGTGTAAGTTCGTGTAATTCATAGTTATTGCCGCAATAAACACATGTGCAGTCGAAGTGCTCCTTAATGGCTTGACGCCAGAGTCGTTTGCCTTCAGAACTCGTCATGGTTATTAGGTTGTATAAGTAATGTTGTGGGCTAGGTAGTAATGGTGTCATTTAGAGGGTTTACGGATACGTAGTGCTTTTCTTCCTCGTCTTCTATTGACTGTCGGGTCTTGGAGTTTGCCTTTGTTGCCTTTCCCTGTGTGGGCGGCGTCAAGTCCATCTCCATTGCCATAAGTGCCAAGAGTCCGGTTAAGTTTGTTTGCAGCAACACGTATCTTTAATCCTTTGGGTGTTTTGTTATATCTGGCTTGTTGTTTAAGCCTCTTTGCTCTAGCGCGAGGGTTGGATTTGTAATAGTCGCTAGTACTTTGCCTTTGCATAAAGTTTCGCCTTTACTAACTCTGGGTCTACTTGTGGCATGATTTGCGCCAATTTATCGAGTGGGTTGCCGTTATATGCAACACCGCTTATGTCATTTGTCTTCAACCAGTCACAGGCTGCTTTCAAATCTTGGGTCGTTGCTTCGCCACTTTTGACCCTGTTAAGGAACTCAGATGTGACTAGGTTATGCAGTTCGTTAAACTGGTCTTCAGTGGCTTTTTTCATTTAGCTACCGGGGAATAAATTCTTTTTGACTAATTCGACTGCCTTGTCATCAATGGTATTGTCTGTGGACTCTGCGTAAGCTTCCAGTAGTTGTATAACTAATTCCTTAACAGCAGATGAGCTGAGGAACGCCATTAAGACAGGCTTGATAAGTACGATCATTTTTTACAATTAGGTTTAGGTGTTTTCCAAGGTTTATACCAAGGTTTTGGCGGAGTATTACATTGCAAAACTTCTTTCTCTGCTTTCTTCCAAGATGCAATAGCTATTACATCGCTACACATATCGTATGTACGACTACCCGGAATTAGCATGAAGCCCTTTTGCTGTAGCTCTGCACACTTCAAGACTCTGACTAATTCGTAGTCAAGCCTCATCTTCTCTTCTTGCCTTTCGGCAATGCTTCTACATCTATTTAGACCTTCACGATCCAATGGAACCATGAAGTTTATCTGTCCTCCCCAGTTCTCAGCCATGGTGTAACTGGATGGTCTCATACCATCGTCGTCAATATCCCAAGGCTTTGTGTGGTTTCCCATGTAAAATGGAGAGAACGTCATCGTCGCTCCATTGCATGAGATGTTAGGTCCGTAGTGCTGTCTCGACGGCGCACCATTGTTCTGGAATTGCACCGCTTGGTTTGTTACATTTCCTGTCGCAGCAGCTACTGGATTGGAGACGTTATTCTCTTCTGCTCTAGCTGGTGCTATTGAGAGAAGACTGACAAGGAGACCGTAGTAGAGGTAGTGTCGATTTCTCTTTCTATTTCTGTTATTGAGAGAACTTGGCTGGCTGCTCTTGTTGTTATTTCTAACGTGAAGTCGCTTCCAGCAGTTGTTAAGTTCCATACCGAATCTGAATCGGCTATACCGCCTGATGATGCGGAGGAGTGGGTCAGATTGTCGCCTGACCACTTCTGCAAGGCTGACCCGTAGGTAGTCGTGGTTATCTCTTCCACGATCTCTTGCGTTGTTGTGGTGGTTGAGTTCATTGACCCTTGAGTGAAATTCGGGGTCACTAATTCTGCTCTCGCTACCGAGGGGGATAACAGTGCTAAGAGTATTAGCCATTTCTTCATGTTTCTTTTTTCTTTACCATGGGACATTCGACAGTTTTTCCGTTACCGTTGCCTTTCCCGTTATTCGTCTGTAAACCAAAACTGTAAAGTGCACTGCCAAAGATACTGGCAACGAACGTTATATCTGTGTTTTGAGTCTTTTTGATCATAGGTATCTCAACGTAATTAAGAGTTATGATCAGATAAAGCCCGACCAAACCACCACGCCTAGACGTACAAAAGTACCGAGCACTTGGATATGCTGCTCAGTATCTTCTATACCATCCTTTAGCTTGGAGAGGAGGTTTGGTTTCGGGCTTCTCTCTTTTTCTTCCATGCGTCGATTTTTCCTTGTATAAACTTTTGAACTTTCTTTTTGATAGGTTCAAATAAGGTTTGAGTAACGCTAGTTGTAGCCACTGCCACTACTGCTGTAGTAACTGCTGTAACAACAACTGCTGTCTCAGGTATTGGCATTTGTATATCCAATACTGGTATGTTTAATTTGGGTGGCTCTGGCTGCTCTGTCGATTCTGGTTCTACTTCCTCTGGAGCCTCTAGGTCGCTCGGTGGTATAACCATTGGTTTATAGAATGGTATCCGAGCTGATGGAGGTTTAAACTCTATTGAAGGTAGATCTAGAGCTTTTGGCAGAGTAGCTCTTGGTACGAAAACTGCTTCATTCATACCCAAGGTCAAATGAAATACTGATCCTGTCGGTATCTGTTGTGTTAGTTGTGATACCGTGCTTTAACGATCCGGGGAACAGTAATAACATTCCCTCTTTAGGAGTTATGTACTGTCTGCCGTAATATCTTAGATCCGATTGAAAGAATAGTTTTCCATCACTACCTGTAGTTTTAAAGTAGTAAACACCTGATACGGAATGAGGAAAATGATCATGTATATGTCCATACATGTTTTTCCTAAACCGTGTTGCCCAAGCACCTTTCATAGGTAGTTGGCTGTGTATGTATCTATCTAGATGTGTCTCTAGCTCATTTAAAAAGCTATGACAGTTATGCTTTTCTAGAAAGTTCTCTTCAAAGGTAGGGTCTGAAAATTCATGTGTATTGCCCCATTCTTCCTTAAATCGGAAATCTGTATTTTCAATTCCTACTTGTATTTCGGATTGAATGTTATCGAAGTTGGTAACATCACCACAATAGAGTGGAACTGGAAATAGATTCTCCAGAGTGTAGCTTGTCATCCATCCCTAGTATCGTCTTTATCCTTTTCAGTGAAATACGTATCAAGCGGAAATCTTGGAAGTTTCCCAGCAGCTTCAGCGTCTGTTCTGACTTTGTGCATCTGTGCTGTTAGGTCGGAGGTATCCTTTGCCGCATCAGCAGCAGCTTTATCAGCAGCAGCTTTAGCTTTGGTCCACTCGTCTACATATGGCTTAACCTTTGTCTCATAGTCTGACTTAGCTAGAGCTGTGTTATCACCGGCAGGGTTTAGCTCTACATCACCTGTTTCAGTTTTGCCATCCCATTGAATAGCCCATGTAGATGAGTCACTAAATGGCCAAGGATCTACTGTATAAAACTCATTATCGTATCCAATCAGTTTGTCAGGTACGACAACAGTTACATTTTTAGTCGTCATGTTCAATTTGTAATGTTTTACTCGTTTCGATAACTGGTAACTGAGACATCCCAGACATCATTTGTCTATTTAATTCCTGTCTATTTAATTCCTGTTGATTAATAGTCTCATTTCTGAATGACTCAACAGCAGCACCAGTTTGTCTTTGTTGGCTGGAGTTCTCGATTAACAGGACTGGTAGCCATGTGACTGCACATCCCCATTCATCTACATCTTCTCCTGTTTGTGGATTAACTCCACGGATTTGGGTGAACCAAGAACACCCCAGTTCACGACAGTCCTCCCCAATGAGAGGACATAGTTTTCCGGGTTTAACTTGCATTAATCTTTAGAAGCGATAATTACGTCCATATATTGCACAGCGAAGTCCATAGCAGATCCAGAGAAAGCACCAGCATTATGTGTATGGTTTCCTGTATTTCCACTAACAGCGACACTGTGAGTATGGTTTCCAGTGTTTCCACTGAAACTATGGGTATGGTTATTTACGTTGTGACTATGGTTGCCAACACTATGGGTATGGTTATTTACGTTATGACTATGACTAGATCCAGAGAAGCCGTGGTTGTGTGCACCGCCTCCACCAGTGTTTGTAGTGGCTTTGGTATAGGTACTAGCCCACCAGTTTGGCCACCAACTACCTCTAGCCATTACCCCTGCGGCGGTACTATTACCATATGAGGTATTGACCTGTGCGACTAAGTTGTGACTATGGCTAGGAATTTGGTTATTGCTCAGCGTATGGTTATTTACGCTTCCACTTGTAGATACGTTACTCGTTGATGCTCCAGCATTGCCTGTATTACCGGGACCAGCATTACTTGTGCTTGCTCCAGAGTTGCCAGTGTTTCCACTGAATGACGCTGTTGAGTTTCCTGTCGTAGCGTTACCACTCCATGAAGCCGTTGAGTTTCCAGTAGCGGCTACGTTACCCGCAGGTGTACGGGAACCAAATGCACCAGTGAAGGTTTGGTTACCACCACTACCTACAGTTCCAGATACAATTCTAAGAGCTTTGTTGTCTATACTAGACGTTATCTTTGTCCATCCAGTAGGAGCTGCTGTCTGTTGAAAGATCATCTTTGTCCCAGAGGGAAAAGCTTGAGCTTCAGATATAGCAGTTCTTACATATGCAGTTGTAGCAACCTTACTTCCATTATTAGACTGAGCCTGAGTAGTAGCAGATACACCATCTTTTAATGCACCATTACTTGAGGTAAGACCATTTAATAAGCCAACTCTTGCATCAGTAAATGCGTTTGTATCTGAATTCCCCTCATAAAGAGATTTAATTTCAGATGCTGTTTGGTCATCTTTAGCATTGGTCTCTACGGTATCTAATTTAGTACCGTCAGTAGCTACGTCTCTACCGTCAACTGTCCCTGAAACTGTGATATTGCCTGTTACGTCAATACCAGAAGAGAAGTCGTGGTTAGCGTTAGATGTTATTGGACCATTGCTAGCAACTGCTACTGAAGCAGAACCGTTTGCAATAGTTGTACTATCAATAGCAGTCGTTGATGCTGCTGTAACTAGACCTTGAGCGTCAACTGTGACGATAGGAATAGCTGAGCTAGAACCATAAGCACCAGCAGTTACGCCAGAGTTTTCTAATTGTGTGCCTTGTATAGCACCTGTGCCTAATCTTCCAGCGATAGATGCACTGGAAACATTATTCATATCTTCTCTAGCTAGAGGTCTACCCCCAGCTTGAGAACCGTCATGTACGACGGCTGTGTCTTTGGTGGTATCTATAGTTACTTCACCTTCGGCACCAGTAAATGATGCGTGCTGCGTTGTAGAACCACGCCTTAATTTTAATAGTTTTGCCATTTACAGTGTTCCGAAATCGAGAGTTAAATTATTTCCAGCAGAACCATCTATGGTTGTTGCTGACATTAGTCCTGTTATTGCTGCGCCTGTAGCTGTAACTTCTACTTTTGTAGTTCCAGCATTTTGTATTTTTAAATTCCCTGTACCAGATTCATTAATGATCGAATCATTGGTATCGTGAAATATTAAAAGGTCTGAATCACTACCGAATTTAGCTTTAATGTTGTCGTTGTATTTGTTATCTCCCGTAAAGGTAGAACCAGATACTTGTGACAAATCTCCTGTAGCTGTAACACCACCTTGCCATTGAGAACCATTCCATATTCTTAGTTCATTAGCTGAACTGTTAAAGAATAAATCTCCGGCAGTTAGTGCATTACCACCACCATCTGTTGATGGGTTAGAAGTAGCAATTTGATATCTATCAGCAAAGCTATTTACGTCAGTAATATTTGTAGCAACAGTATTGATGTTTGTCGCATTAGAAACTGCACTGTTTATATTTGATGCGTTAGATACCGCACTATTTATATTTGATGCGTTTGCAACTGCACTATTTATATTGCTTGAGTTATTAGCTACAGCAGTAATGTTTGTATTGTTTCCAGCAACCGCATTTATATTTGTGGCATTAGAAACAACAGCATTAATGTTTGAAGCATTAGAAACAGCAGCATTTATATTTGTAGAGTTTCCAGCAACTGCCGTTACGTTTGAATTATTTCCAGCAACTGTGTTTATATTTGTACTGTTATCAGCAGTAGCAATAATTTTAACTACGTTATCCGAGACTGTTTTTATTGGGTCATCTTTAACAGTTATGGTGTTACCCATACCGCTATGGTTTGTGCAGTAGTAGTTAAAGGATGTGGGCTGTGACTCAGGTACGACAAGTTGTACTTTTGCACCAGCTTGTCCTTGAGTACCAGTAACAGTAACTCCAGTGTTATAAGCACTTCCACCACTTTTGAAACGTAATGGGTGACTGCCTAGAGTATTAGAACTTAGATCAAATGTATATGTCCAACCTTTATATAAAGTTAAAGCTGGTTTAGATACACCATCAATAAAATAAGCTCCTCCAGACGCAGTAACAGTAAATGTTATTTCATCTTCTAATGCATCTGCAACTATCTCTAATGAACCATTAGAACTACCCGTTGATACAGCATCAGAGATAATACCTAAGTCCTCTGAATATGTTACGGCTCCAGAAACAATAGCTACGTCATCTAAGACTGATTGAGCTGGTGTAATGATTGCCCATGAACTACCATTCCAAACTCTTAGGTTGCCGTTACTATTATCAAACCATAAATCTCCACTAACTAATGAATTACCATCTACTCTTTGTGTAGGAGCACTATTACTTATCTGATATAAATCAGCAAAGTTACTAATGTCAGCTACGTTTGCACCGGCTGCAACAATATTAGTTATGTTGGTTGCAACTGTTGTTACTTCAGTAGCTTTAGGGACTAATCTGTGGAAAGTATATGTATTAAGTGTTGAGGTAGATTCAACTAATAATCCAAATCCACTTGGCAAATCTTGAGGAACACCAGTGATAGTTACTGTGCTATTTCCAACCGTTCCGTTAGCAACAGTTACAGTAGTTCCACTTCTTGTATAGCCTTGTGTCAAAGAACCAATACTTAGTATCGCTGCCTGACCTGTAGCTCCCTGTGGGTTTGTATTTGGAAATACTAATTCAGTTGCTATAACAGTAAAACCACCAACCTCGTCAACAAGGTCAATAATTCTTGCGTTTATAGCAGCAGTTGTAGCTACTTTGTCATCGGCATTAGACCATGCAACTCCACTAGCAATAGTTTCTGAAGAATCCTGTCTAAGGAATAAAGCTTCAGCTTCTGTTTCTGTGTAGTATCTGCTATCAAGTTGACCAGCGTTGAGTTCAGTTTCTGTGTAGTATCTGTTGTCTAGCTGTCCAGCATCTAATTCTGTCTCGGTATAATATCTTCCGTCGGCAGCTCCTCCGGTGATCTCTGACTCTGTAAAATATAGAGAGTTGAGTTGTCCTCCGTTTAATTCAGCCTCGGTGTAATACCTACCATCTAAAGAACCACCAGTTAACTCTGATTCTGTGTAGTAACGATTATCTAGTTGACCAGCATTTAACTCGGTCTCTGTATAGTACCTACCGTCAATCGCGCCACCAGTAAGTAGCTCGGTCTCTGTGTAGTATCTATTGTCTAGAGTCCCAGTTACGATGTTGTCATCGTCAACTTTTATACCGCTAGGTAATGTTCCGGTAGCGATCTTTGATTGAGCGATACCAGCTCCTGTACTTATATCTCCATCTACAATTGTTCCGTCTACTATGTTGTTTGAGCTGACGGTAATATCGGTTGGTAAAGCACCTCCTCCAAGCTTGGTGAGCGCCACTGAATCGTTTGCCAGCTTAGATCCGGCAATATTTGCAGTTGCGTTAATATCTGAATTAACGATATTAAGAGATAATTTACTATGACTGATAGCAGCAGAACCCGAAATATCAGCGTCAACAATGGTGGCATTTTCAATGTTTGTTGATGTGACTACGATGTCCGACGGCAAAGTACCACTACCTAATTTGGTAAGTCCTACTGAGTCGTCGGCTAGTTTTGTACCTGAAATATTTGCACTATTACTTACGTCTTCATTGACGATAGATCCATTAACTATGTTAGCTGAGGCAACTGTGATACCACTTGGTAGGGCACCTGTGGCTAGCTTGCTGAATGCAATAGCAGCCCCACTGTTTATATCAGCGTTAACAATAGTATCGTCTTTTATCTTCGCACTTGTGACTGATAAATCATTCAGCCTATCTGTTTGGATCTTTTGATTCTGTTCTTGACTGGCAAATCGAACTAGCTTGTGGTTCGCGTTTAAGTCAGCAGCTCTAATAGAAGAACCAGCAACATATGTCGCGCTATCCCCATTCTCTAGTTCAGTATCTCTATATACATGGATAGCATCAACTGCTGTCCCTAGAGTTATGCCTGACCCAGCGATTTTATATTGTCCGGCGGATGGTGATGAAGTTGTATATGTAAGGTCAACGCCGTTAACTCTGACCTTAATATCTGTGTCTTTAATTTTGTCAATACTATACGTGTAGCTTGTGGTGGCACTACCGCTAGTTAGAAATTGTTCAGTTGTCGCCATGGATTAACCACTGTTTTTATTTTGGAATGTCTAAGATTTTGTCTATTGTTCTTTTGTTGGCGGATCTGTTTTGGAGCTTTTGGTTTCTTTCGTCTATGAGTAATTTTTGAACATCGTTCTCTTTTTTAATCTTTGCCCAAGCTCTCTTCTTCGCTCTATCAATTGCTTTCGCAATCCTTTTGTAATGAGGGAATGATCTAGGTTCAGTAGATTTATTACCAGACCTTCTCTCATAATTCATCTCAGCTACTGATAATTGAATTGCTTCGTCAGCAGCCATTTCATTTAATGTCTTCTCTAGGTTTTGTTCACCTATAGCTTTTTGGAACATAGACCGAACCTTTGGACTATCACTTAGATCAGTACCATCTGGAGCCGCGTATGTAGACGTTCTAAGATCGTATCCACTATTGAATAGCAACTCTCTCCCGGGAGAATAATCTAGATTGAAATTAACTGGAGACACCGAATTAAACATACGGGTCATAAAGTTATGATCTTTGATTGGTCTACCTGTGAGGATGTCGTATTTAATAGGTAATGGATCAGAAGCAATATTTTCAGATATAAGGTTTCTATTTCTTATGGAGTCTTCAATATCTGAACCCAACTCTCGTGTGTAAGGAGTTAGTACCTTACCTATCTCATTTCTAAGACTTGATAGAGGTAAAGTGTTATTCAATAAGGAAGCTATGATTCTTTGTTGTTGTCCGGGTTGTCCAGAGAACAAGTCAACGAAAGACTGTAATCCAGCTAGATATGACTTACTGGTAATAGTCCCAGCTATTGCCATAGTTAATTTAGATAATCTATCTTCAGCCCACTCTTCACCCATCAACTCTTGGTGATCACCTATATCTCCTACTAATGCAAGTATCTGGTTATATGGTTCAAAAGCGTCGTAACTGATCCAAGTATTACCAAGCTTGATTGTTCTTGGCTTCCAGCCAGCATCTAACCATGCTTGTCTTTTTTGTCTATCAGTTGGACCGTTTCCATGTAAGCCACCGTTTAGATATGCTTGACCAGCCATGAAGATAGCTGCACTACCCATAGCTAATCGACCTTGTTGAACTGCCTTAGCGTTCATTAAGTCTTGAACGTTTTCTATTCCGTATGCTTTGAGAGGTGTTAAATCTCCTCCGGGTTTTGCAAATGCAATATCATTCCATTCTTTAACTAGGAAGTTAAAACCGGGAGTATGTTTAGCAGTCAGTGAAAGACCATTAATACCAGTTCTTGCAAATAGGAAGAAAGGTCTAGCCCATGGAGTCTCGTTGAATGCAGTTTCTAGCTTCTTAGTGAAACCAGTTAAGTCCTGAGTAAGTGTCGCTTCTTTCTTGCTATAAGCAGCAGCAGCGTCAGTTATGTTTCCATCAGCGTCGAAGATCTGAGAATTAAAGTCATCCTCCATCCTCTTAAAGAAGTCCGCATCGAAGTCAACGAAGTTTCCATCAGGTAACTCGTCAGCAGCTTTTAAGAATGCCTTCTCTCTAGCTCTAGCTCTACCAATGATCAGCCCGAAAGCATCATCAGTAGCTGCCATTATCTTGGTTGAATAAGTTAAGAATCTATTATCGTTTAAACCCCTAACCATGTTAGCCATACGGAAGGTGAGCTTATCTGACTTACTTCCTCTGGTCTCAGCCCAGTGACCATACATTTGCCATTGGTCATCTGCCTTTGTTCTTTCTATATATCTGGTCTTCATCGTAGATATATCACCACCCCAGTAAGCATTGAGCCTACGCTTGAATAATTCAAACGACTCTGGGACTGCTTCACGCATAGCATTTAGTGAAGCTAAAGCAGATCTGGATGTAACCCAGTCTCCCCTCATAGCACCACCTAAAGCCATTGCCATAGGTCTGGTGAAAGTTGCACTAGATGTACCCATGATTGCCCTTACGGCAGTCTTAGGTCCAGATAGAACACTATGAGTAAACATAGTCCCCATCTCTCTAATCAAGGCACCTGTCTGTTTCTGTCCGCCTTTGAATGTCCCACCTTTTAACTTCTGACGCATGAACGCATCGAAGTCTTCGAGTGTATGGATATCCTTAGCCATTGATATGCCTTCGAATATGGCTTTGAACAAGTCATCACCACCATCCTCTCCAGACATTTCTAAAGCCATGCGGAAAGCGTCGATACTTTGACCTACATCTGCATCTACTTCTGCGTCTAACCTTACTCTTGGTACTCGTTGGTCTAAGTCTCTACCCATTTGAGACCACTCAGCCTTCATCTGCTTTCTAATCCTTAAACCAGCTATGAACTTCTCTACTAATTGCTGTGCAGGTCCATCTACATCTCGAACATCTACTACATCTTGTAGCTCTCTACCTGTTAAACCTAAAGCTCTTATGTCACTTAATAGTGAACCGTTGATTAAATCAATAGTATTAGCAAACTCAGGTCTTACAAATTCATAGGAAGCATCACCTTCAGCTTTGAATTTCTGCTTAGTTATATCAGCCCAGAATTCTTCAGGTGATAAACCAGATGTATTTCTCCCTTCGTAGATTCTTTGTGATAGCTCTACATCAAACTCTACTAATTCGTCTAAGCTTTTACCCTGACGTTTAGCTGTCTCTTCAAGCTGAGAAATCTTGTTCTGACTATATGCTTTCTTAAGTACTTGTCTAACTGTTTTTCTGGATTCTTTAGAACTACGAGCAATGTTATCGACTTCTACATTAGATAAGAAAGATCCAGCAGTACCTTCTTCAGCACCCCACTTCGTCTTTATATCCTTTAAACCTTTTCTAACACTCTTTGCAGTTTCATTAGAGAATGAAGTTCCTTGCCATACGTCTGAGATCTTGCTGTTCTTAAAAGCACCATAGGCTTTTGTCTTGAGCTGTTCTTTTGCTTTCTGGACTTGTTGGAAGTTAACGTTTTTGTTTCTGTTCTTCCACTGCTCTTCAGCAGCAGAGATAACTTTCTTACCTTTATATTCTGCGGCTGCTCCTGTTGATTTAACAAAGTTAGTTACCTGATCTCCAGCTACGGAGTCCATACCAAACTTAATACCTTCATAGACACCATCAAATACAAGACCGATTCCCATACCTTCGACGACATTCTTCAATGTCTTCATCATTGGGTGATCGCCTTCTTTAGTAGCTAGTGGAGTATCTAAGAAAGGTATCTTCTCTTTCAACATTCCAGAGACGTTATCGTCCTGAGATGTTTTAGATACAAGGTCAAACCTTGCACCAGCTAAAGCACCACTAGCTAACCTTGTGCCAAGTGAAGCACCTTTAGCTGCTACACCTCCAATTCCTCCTGTGGCTGCCAAGGTGGTACCTACATGAGTAACACCTCTAACTAATCCGCCCCACCAAGTCTTTGTCTCGATAGGTTTCTCGTCGTTAACGAACCAGTCGTCCCACTCTGTTTGATAACCTTCCTCGGTTTTTGCTTCTTCACCCATCTCTCCAGAGAAGAAGTCAATGACTCTTTCTGGAAGTGTTACTAATGAGGAAGCTGTGTCTTGTAAACCACCAACGACGCCAACACCAGTGTCTTTAATGTAATCACCCAGATCAGGTTTGTCTTGGAGATTAGCGTCCTCTTCGTTTTGGACATCTTCTGCTTCCTTTTGTGCTCTGATTTCTGCTCTGGTCTTTTCTGCTGCCTCGGAGTTTTGAATTGCCGCAGCAGTCTCCTCCTCGGATAGACCCTCTGAGAGACCTATCTCAAGGGATGGTTCATATTCGTTCATTGTTTACCGTAGTAAATATGCCCTTCAGAGCGCATTTAAACCGCAGTTAAATGTCGTCTCTTATAAGAGCTTTGTTGTTATAGATGGATGTTTCCTCGCCATTCGAGTCAGAATAGATTCGTGCTCTAGTAATCCTCGATGGTGTTGGTTGGTAATAGATAAGATGTGAGATATTCGGATCTTGTTCTTTAGATTCCTTTGGTTTGTAGTCTTCTTCTATATGCTTCAGTTGAGACTGTGCTAAGTCGAATGGACTAATACCTAGTCTTCTTGCTACATCTTTAATGTACTGAGGTAAGTCTTTTGTCAAAGTAAGAGGAGACTTAGACCACTCAAGTAGCTCTTGATCGATTGTTGGACTTGAAGTAATTCTATTCTTCTTCCACTTCCCGCCACCAGCCTGACCCATGCCGACCCTGATGCTTTTCTCATACGCATCTGAACCTTCCTCATAGTCAGAACTCATAAGTTCTCTAACCTTGCCAGCGTTACCGATAACCTCTTCAACAGCTCTCATACCAGCTTTATACGCTTCCTCTGGAGAGTTAACAACCTGACCGTTTCTAAGGTATGCAGCCTCATAAGCTTCATTGAATACTTCGGTTAGATTGTCATTCAGAGTTAACCACTCAACTGACTTAGCATCGGTTTCACCAAATGTGTCTCCTGTGCCTTGGTTGGTATATGCCTTGATAAGTGCAGAAGCCTTCTTGTTTTGGGAAGACCCCGGAGTCATCGCGCTAGTTCCAATTACCTTGTCTTTATATTCGTTATAAACTTCTGTACTTACATCAGCTAGTTGAAAATCATATACTCCACCTTGATAGCGATTCGCTTGCTTCAGCATATCTCTAGCAACATCATCATCCAAATGACCAGCTAATGCACCTTGGATTTCACTAGGTACATAGCCACCATATTTCTGACGATAGACTTCCATCATCTGTGACTTTTGCTGATTAGTTAAATCCTCTTGTGACTTGATGACTTGTAGATCAGCAGCTATGTCAGCCTGCTTCTGAGCCAGCTTTGCTTTAGTTCCCTTCTGTGCTGCTTCAGCTAATTCCTGTGGTAAGTCAGACCACTCTTTCCATGAGGTCAACGACTTCATAGAACCATCTCTAGCCTGTTCTTCGTGATAAAGAATAGACATAGCTTCTGGGTAGGTGATCTTATTTTCACTAACTAGATTTATAAGATTCTCTTTAAACGCTATTCGACCTACAGCTAAGCTTGTCCCGTTTTGAGCTGCATATCTAGCTGCAAATTTATGAGCGTTGTCGTAACCATCAGCAGGGTTAGCTGTGACGAATCCATGTTCAACAAACCTTTTATCGGCTTCGTTTCTTTGGATTTGGTAAGCGTTCTCTCTAGCTGCTGCCTGCTTCTTTCTTCGTAGGTCGTCGTATTTATCTATTTCAGGTTTAACAATCTTAGCTACTAGAGTTTCGTTTAAACCTGTGAACTGTCTTGCATAGTTGAACTTGATCTTTTCATCTAATGCCGCCTGCTCTGAGGGAGACATGACATCGTCATTGGTTATCGTGACTTCTTTACCATCTCTAATAACTGTGACTGATGTATTCTCATAAGCCTTATAAACATACTCGTTGTATCCCTTAGCTTTCTGTCTCGCATACTCCTCTGCTAGGTAATACTTCTCCCAGCCGGACATGTTGCGAAACTCATTAGCTGTAACACTGTCTCCAGTTTCAGCCTCATACTTCTGAGCAAATGACTGAGTCTTTAAATCAGTATCAAACAGTAATTCACGGGTGCCTTCGAAGTGTGCTTCTAAGTCAGGGGATACCCCTTTAGTTAGAACATCAAAAGCTATCTGAGCCTTCCTGTCTTCTACATACTTGTCTCTTTTCTTTTGAACTAGGTCTTGAATAGTGGTAGATAGATCACCTAACTGACCCCACATCTTCTCCTCATTAGCTATACGCTTTTGAGAGTTTGCTTCTAGTTCGTTTAAATAGTTCTGTTCTGATTGTTGTATTCGTTGATCTTCCGCTTCTTGTTCGGGGATGATGTCAACGATCTGTTCAGGGGTTACTGCGTTACCCCCTACTTGATATTGAGGTACTAATGACATTTATCTAATATCCAAAGGATGTTGCGCCAGTATTACTAAACCCTGAACTCATACTTCCCCACGATGAGGAAGAGGGGGCTGGGGCATTCCAATTAACACCCGGGTCGTACATAGAGAAACCAGAGGCATAACCTAAGTCTGGTGCAGTCGCTGCATCTCCAAAGCTGAAGCTGGGAGTACCGCCACCACCGCTATAAGCATGGCTAGGATCTTGCATTTGTCCTGATGCGTAGTCACCGGATGATTCCATACCACCTATACCTGCACCTACAGCTTTCGCCATACCTAATGCAAGTGTCATACCAACATTCCTTTTTACAGGAGCTGGTGGTGCTAGGTCAGCTACTGGTTGAATAGCTACCTTGCCGAATGACCTATTGAGTTGACCTTTCAGTTCTCTATTAACTTCTGATACGGACTCCTTATACATGTAACTAGCTTGGGCTAACCCTCTAGCTCTCATGGCTTGGCTCATCCCAAAGTTACCTTTGTTCATTACAAGTGCTCTGGCTAAGCTCTTCCCTGTAAGACCTCTAGATAACATCTTCGCTTCTATAGCACCTTCAGAATCAAGCATCTTTTTGAAGTCTTCTTGGTTCTGCAAGATCGCCATAGATCTAGCATTGTTTAACTGAATCTGTGTTCTTGTGTAAGCGCGTTGAGCTGCCATGTTAGCCATGTCAACTTCTTGCTCAAACTGTACTTTCTTGGATGCGTATGTCGTACGCCGTTGCATCCATTTACGTTCACGTACTTTTAACTTGTGGTTATGTATTCTTTGGGCTTCCTTATTAGCTCTGGAAGCTTCCATTGCTGATCCCACTGCGCCTACGGCGGGACCAATTGCTGCTGGACTGCACACGGGCAAACTCTATAAAGGTTAAATTATTAGGTCCGTACATAAGTCTTCTTAAAAACTTAAAACCTAGAAAGCGAAGCAACTTTAGATGGACTGCATTGCGTTGATCCACAATGTTCCACAGTAACTTCTCTCGTCGTTCTTCCACAAACCGCCTCGCTTCTCTGGCGAAGGTGTGTGGGTAGTCGTAGATAGCAGGAGTACAGAGCATCCAGATTTGTCCACTGGAATGGACTCCGGCTAACCCTGCTATTTTCCCGTTTGGTACTTTGAAATAGACCGATTCACAGAATCTTAGTGACTCTAATAATGCTGTTTCAGGATCATGTCCATGACCCTCTTGTACTTCACTACGGTCTGCTGGCAGCAGGTTGGAAGCCACCTCTTTGGCAGCTTCCTCTGTTGCTTGATGGATGTATTTAGACACGCTCGTAATAGTTCTGGTTATATACGCCTTCCCACGTCATGTTGTGTAATGTCGCTGGGGCAGGGTGGGTAGATTTAATAGTTAAAGATGTATTGATATTTCTGTCGTATATAGGTATTGTCCTTAGAACGTTGTCGTCAAATATCCCCGGGTTGTTAGCTAGGTATTGGTTAGCTGGAGTAACTTCAAATACGTCATCGTAATTTGGTTTACCTATCCTCGTAACAGTCGTCTCAAATATTCCGACTGGACCGAATCCTAGTTTGACTCTATGTATAAGAGTATTAGCTCTAGTATCAGCAGTCCATGAACCACCACTTGCTTTCATGTAGTAAATGGTAGGAAGATCAACCTTCATTTCATATAGGTGACCCAATAAGAATGTCTGACCTGACCAGTCTCCGGCTACTTCTAAGGTTCCACTGTTATTCGTAATCTTTGCATACCTTCCAAGCTGTGCTCCTGCGTCTACATCGTACGCAGCTAATTGGTTTCCACTTTCTATACCAGTAGGCTTAGCTTTAGTTGACTTGTTATTAGCAGCATCATAAGTCCAGCCATTCGTAGACATTAAATGATCCATATGTACCCTGTGATCTGTAGACACAGTGAGGGTGTTTTGATCCATCTTTAATGACATCTTTAGTAGCTGATCCTTACTGTTATTCCTGACCACTACGAATAGAGAATCATCTTGCATACAGTGGTATCTGATGTTCCCTGTAAGCTCCCATTTAAACCAAGAAGCTAGTTTTCTATCGTTGATCTGGTCGAAATATCTATACCCATACAAGGTAGTTGTGCCCTCTTCACTGAAGAAGATGACAGAGTTCTCTCTTGAGTTGGATATAATCTTTAAATCCTTACTGAATAACTTGGCAACTACGGCACTTTGTTCTATAACCTGCGGCTGTCCTTCGCGGAGGACACCTGCCATCTCAAAGAATCTTGAGTACTTACCTGCATTATCAAGGAAACCAATTGTAGTACCCAGAGATATGGGATTGGTTTGCTCGTTGAAGTTGTAGGAAGATATGGCGTTGAGCTTCGCTGTTTGAATACTTAGGACATCACTATCTGTAGTCAACATGAACTGTTGATTTCTAGTGAATAGAATGAGTCCACTGTTTACCTGTATCCCGTCATATATGATTGCTGGATATTCTGAACTGGCAGATAGATCTATTGGATCACTAGGTACGAAAGCTATAGCTGACTTAGCCCAGAAGTTAAAGAAATCCCCCGGTCTAGATAAGACAATATGCTCCTCTGACAACATGCATAATCTGTTCCTAAAGAACAGCAGCTTTGTAATTGGATTACCTACAAAGGAAGGTTCTGCATTAGTGGTTGTATCTCCTACTAAGCAGTCATCCCACTGTGGGTGATAGAAGGTATCTCCACTATTTGTATATTGTGCACCGTCTAATTCACATAGTCTGAAGTGTCCGTCAGCAGTTCTTATCAGAGCTACTGGCATTAAGTGACGATCAAATCTAGTCTTTCTACCCGGCTCAGCACACTCTTCCCAGACACCCTCACCATCTCTATCGTTATTACCGTAGAACTTAACGTAGTGGTTGTCCTCGTCAGCAGCACTGTTGACTACTTCGACGACCATCCCGTGCTTACACTGAGAAGGTAAATCACCAAGGTCGTTAACCTTTCCGGCAACAACATTAAGCAACTCTCCCACTGGTGTAGAAGCGTTGAATACTGCATTGCGTTTTATATGTAACCCTGTACCAATCGTTGTTATATCTGAAGCTGATATATTTCCACCGGCAATAATAGATGTCCTTATATCACCAAGAATACTCTCGGCAGTAATGGTTGTCTCTGTATCAAAGGGAGTTGGTTGTGGTCTGACTAGCGCTAGGTTTGCTTGTACTTTAGATGTACTGATAGTTTCAACAGTTACCTTATAGAAACCATCTTTCATCCAGACATAGAAATAGTCACCAGCAAGCCAGCCCTCACCCCCGTGGAGGAGGTCGTAGGTAGTTGTGTATCTTGCTTGATAAGTAGTCTCAACATTGCTACCAGTTCCCTCTGAGTAAGGAACTGACTGACCAGTTGTTGCTATACGGAAGTAGAGATTCTTTCTTCCTGACTGCCCTGACTGATTTGCTGCGTTATATACGCTGACGTTATAGTCATATGAAATATCACTTAGGTTGCTATCTGATTTGATACCACCTGTAGCTCCTTCATCTGTTAATGCTTTTGATGAATCGACTGAGAAGATTCTGGTTGCAACGTTTGGTGCGTATGCATCTCTTCCGTCTCCAGCCGACTCATCACATCTACCGTATGGGTTATTTCCACGAGTAGCATGAGTCCGCATAAAGCCGTTAGTGTCGCAATAGTTATTGCTCGATCTGACAAGTTCGACATTGATTCGGGTAGCGGTGGTTACTGTTGAGAAGTGAGAGGACTGACTCCCATCTTGATCAAATATGTTTAGTGCATACTGCTTTGAATACGACAGAGTTTTTAACTCGACGAAAATTTCTTTCTTATAATTCGTGTCAGGTTCTGTTGTACTATCCATCGCTGTATTGACATTCCTATTCGTTATGTAGGTGAAGTCATTCAGCGTTAAGGTTTGGAGGTGCTCGTCGTTACCATGCTTTAGATATTTATTTCCACTCGTACCGTCTGCGTAAGTTATAGAGCCACTGGTAGTTGCATCAATAACATTCTTCTCTGTACCTGTTAAACAATCCCACATCCGGACAGTGCCGTCTCTATGGATCTGTCCTATGTATTGTTCAGTTGCGTCTCGGTAGTAGTGAAACCATCTACCATTCGCATGTGAGTTTTTGCTTCCATCACTCAAAGATCCCACAAACTTTCCAGCAGGTCTCTTTAATAATCCTTGGGTAATGTCAGGTAGGGTGTTAACCATATCCTTGACCTGACCCGGGATTTTATATTCATCAGGTTGTTGTGAAATACCTTGAGTTAAGTTGGGAACAGTTTGTGTGATATTTGCCATTAGCGTGCTAGTGCTTTGTAAGGTTGATAGGATCTATATGAACTTTCATGCGGCCAACCAAGGAATGAATGATCACCCATCTCGCAGTCGTATTCAGTTGCGTTAGCTTTTGTTTTCTCTTTGTTTAGATTTAATAGTTTTACTAACTCTGTATTTGATACCAACTGGGTAGCGGCTCTAACAGCAGCCGAAGCAATGATGTACCTTTGGACTACTGGTGGCACGTCTGAGAATGCGTAGAGTCTGGTTACATCGAAAAAGAAATCTTTGGTAAATGTTCCTGTGTGATGGACGGTATCCCAGAGCTTTCCGTTTCTTACGACAACGTCTCTAGTCCTGTCTACTTGACCGTCATGTATATCCATCCTCAAATAATCTAGAGGGATTACATATTCACCATTTGCATCACGAGGGATTTTAACGTGGTCTTCTTGATTGAAATGCCAACCCTCATTCTGGACATCTTTATTAGCTTCCATTAATAGACTATGTACTAGCGCTATCTCTGGGTTCTCGTAGGACTGGATTGTAGTTACTACACCAGCCGCGCTTGTTGTTTGTGTGCTCTGAACATTTCCTAAGCTAGTCACAGGGCTTTGACCGATGCTACTCAATATTGAGTTGACTGCGGATAGTTCTGTATCGCTTGCTTGTATTGAAGTAGTCATAAAAAAAGGGGAGCCGAAGCCCCCCGATAAAACTGTATAAATTATGCGTTAGCTGGGTATGTAGTACCGAATGCTGTAGGAGCACTAGCACCAACATATAGCTCAACTGCGGCTGCTGGGTTCAAGAAGTCGGCGCCCATTGCGAGCCTTCCGAGTATTACATCTCCTTGGTAAACCACTGAAACATCGCCTGAAGTAACTTGTACTTGAGGACCGATAGCTTCCACAACTGCTGCGGCTTCCTTCTGGAAGATTAACCCACATGACTTAGCGAAGTCAGTAGAGTTACCGTAGTTGTTGTTCAAACCTGTAACTGAAGCTCTTCCATCTGCGAGTGCATCGCCGATGTTGTCGCCTAAGTTAGATGGTGATACTTCACCAGTTGTTCCGCCATAAGCTACACCGTGCTTAGCTAGGAACGGAATGTTCATTGACTTGTAGATCTTGATGCCTGCAATTTCAATGATGCCGTTACCAGACTGCAAGGCTGAACCTTGTGAGTCACGGTTGATTAAACCATTAGTACCAACATTCTGGATTAGAGAATAGTACTGGCGTGGGTTTAATACTGCACAACGACCCTGAGAGGAAACTCCCTTTTCGTCGAGTGCTGCTGCTGCATCATAGAAAGCATCCACGAGACCTGCTGCTGCGTATGCATCAGAATCATTAGTTGTTGATCCAACTCTGATCTGTGTTCCGCCGGGTTCCTTGAAGTTAGTCTTTGATACAGGTGAAGCTTGTCTAGCTCCTTTTGTGATCGCTCTGAAAATTAAGCGGTCATACTTTTCTGCTAAAGCGTAGCCGATCTTCTTAGAGATCTCTCCTCTTAATTCGAAGTGCGCCAATGTCTCGTCTAATTCATAAACGAAAGCACTGGAGATGAGGAGGTCGTCGCAGGTTATAGTTTTTTCTGCAACTGGAGGAGCGCCGTCGCTATTACCAAGTATTGAATTTCCGGGGGTGTGGAATTCCGCAGTTGTTCTACCTGTGTAGATGAACTGTAAAGATTTTCCA
>CESM01236555.1_pt1 | contig 23409 bp, 13 predicted proteins | sample 361421 | NCBI WGS metagenome assembly CESM01 (sample SAMEA2622219, study PRJEB7988) | marine metagenome | isolation source: saline water (ENVO:00002010), including | reverse complement strand
TGTTATATTGTTGTGTTGCACTATTTGTGCCTCTACTAAATGAAAAAACTCCGCCTTTAATGCCATTTATATTAAAAGTATTAAAATTGCCACCAATATCAACAGGATCATTAGTACCAAGGCCTATGTTACCGCTGTCGTCGATGCGCATCTTTTCAGTTGCTAATGTACTAGAAGCCCCTCCACTATTTGTTGCAAAAGTTAAAGCACTTGTAAACGCAGAGTCACCTGCCGCAGTCTGATTAGAGTGTCCTGTCATCACTGCTTCGATTTTTGCATATTCTCGTATGGATGAATTTCCGTAATCTTCGCCTTTAAAATCTATACCAACACCATAACCAGTATATGGGTAATATCCTGTTGCGTCTAATGTTAATACAGTTTCTACTGTGTCTCTATTTCCACCAGCGTTTGGAGCACCTGCTTTTCTTACATGCAGTGGAGTATCTGGACTTATATTTGCAATACCAACGTTGCCTTCCTTAGCTATAACAAGCCTTTCAGTTGCACCTGTTCTTAAAGAAATTTCACCATCAGTTACATTACCTGCATTAATAATTGCTTTACCAGTTGATGAATGTTCGTTGCCGTGTAACTCAATAAACGCACCACGAGTGTGAATTACATCACCGCCGCCGCCAATTCTAACTCTTTTGTTATCTGCTCCATCAGATGTGTTTTGCATAACATCAAAGTTTGTTGTACCGCCAACTATGTTACCTGTCATAGTACCACCACTAAGTGGCAAATAACTTGCTACGGCTGTGCTAATTTGTGTATTTGTTTCAGTTTTTGTGTATGTATCTGTTTTAAGATAAAAAGCATCATTTGTTAATAGTTCATATACTTGAATATCTACAACATCTCCACTTGCCAAATTGTCTACAAATGTCACACTTGTTCCAGTTGTAGCAACATAATCATTTGATGCGCCTTCGACTTGTTTGACACCATTTACATACACTTCTACATTTTGATTACCGCCTGTTGCATAGGACAATGTTTCACTGTTATCATCAGCACCACTTACAGCATTTGTACTGGATGTAATACTATATGTGTATTTCTCAAAAGTAGCATTAGCATTAGAGCTTCCACCACCTCCACCTCCGCCGCCTCCAGCTGGCACTGCATCAACAAAAGCACTGCCTGTGTATATTTTTAATTTTTGGTTTAAACTATCAAAGAAGAAACTACCCTGTGCTGGTGTTCCGCTATAACTTGTACCATACTGTACTGTTGCATCACTTACTGTGCCTGTTAAACTTCCGCCAAGTGATTCTGCTTGAACTCTTGCACTAGTATAATATAAGTTTGTGCCTTCAGTCAAGTCAGTTGTTGTAGCTGCGGCTATACGTGTATCTGCTCTGGCGTCTGCTCTGGCATCTGTATAATATAAATTTGTGCCTTCAGCAACATCTGTAGTTGATTTTGTACCTAACCATGTGTCTGCTGTGCTAGTAAAATCTGTAATTGCTAATTTAAGTGCAATATTATTAGCAGTTGTAGTTGCGAAGTTGGGATCATCTCCCAATGCCGCTGCTAATTCATTTAATGTATCTAAGGTTGCTGGTGCGCTATCTGTTATAGTTGCAACTATGTTCGTTGCAGTGTCATATCCATTGTTAGTTAAATATGTGCCAACATCAGTATCTGTATAACCTGATTGTCCATCTATTGTTAATGTGCCTGCGGCATCATCATATGTAGCAGTAATATTTGCGCCGCCTACTATAAGATTAGCAACACGGTCGTCTACGTTTTCATCTCTATTGGTAACGGACTGAGATAGATTAAAATTTCTACTAGTTGGCATTGTGCAATAATCCTTCGTTATTACACTTATTTATCGATTAACTTGGCTTTGGATACTTAGTTTTAATAGGATCTACAATATCAGCCTTCCAAGCATCAACGCCGTTATGATAAATGTAATCCAGCTGTTCGCCCCAATTTGGGTATTCACCTTTTCTTTGTCTCTTGTATTCATCTGCTTGCCATGCAGCTTCAGATTCATAGTTTTGTAATTCCCAAATTTTAGGAGTAGGCGGATTTATATATTGATTATCAATTAGCAACTGTTCAAAATCTTCAGGAACTTCTGTTAATCCTTGATCCCTTAAAAACTTTTCAATACGTGAATTTATTGCATTATCTTCGTCTATAGTGTCTAAGGATCTAATATGATCTAATACAGCCTGCTTGTCTTTTGCAGGACCTGTACCTATTATTAACAATTTTATTTCATCTGTGTATGTTGACATTATCCTACTTTCCATATACTATATTGAGAATGTGCGCCACCCCATTGATAACTAACAGGAGCATGGTTGTGTTCTATTGTTAAATGATCGCCTACATTACACCAACGTGTCATATGACTAACAAAATCATGATTGCTTTCTATGGTATGATTACTGTGCCAGTGATGCACATGAGACCCGTTTATACACCACCCAATATACACATAACCATTTGCGCCATATGAATACAAACCTGTAGCCATACACTCATAATAACCTTCTTCGTTAACTGTAAATCCCCATCCATGACTAGCATTATTGTTGTAGTTAAGCCCTTGGGTTAATGATGGGGAGAAGGCCCAACCAGTTTGCTGCGTCTGATGTGTATTACCAGCAAGAGTTCCATAACTAAATGCTTGCCAACGCATATCAACAGTACCAGTTGATCTTACTCTAATTGCAGGACTGTCGTCCATATACTGGTTGTTGCCGTTGTGTTTTGTACCAGCAGTGTCTATCCAAACTTCTCCAGTACTCCAGTTTGCATCAACACCCTGACCTGTTTTACGGCCTGCAACATAAGCATACGCTGTGTTATATGCGCCACTGTTTGATCGATTACCAAACATTATAGGAGGACTAAACGTATTATCAGTTTGACTTTCATTATGAAAAACAAGTCCATTAGACGGAAACTTTTCTGTGGAATCGGAATCAATACCAATTACAGCAATAGGATCTTTACCGTCTACAATCCAATTACTACCATTACTTGTTAAATATCTACTATTTCGATTTGCATAAGCATTTGCACCGCCGTCAGCATTGCTGAGTAGTAATGCTGGTTTGTCGCCCATTCCACTATATACTGTTAATTTTGCATGATTAGCATTTGTAGTACCCACTGCCATATTTAATGCTGGTTCTAACGATGCCAATACCTCACCAGTTCCAGTAATTCGTAATCCTGTTGTTACAGTACCATCAACTGCGGTGTGGAAATGTAGGGATCCGTCTTTGCTATTATGTGTGGCGTCCCATAAGCCAAATGTTATACCTGCATAATACTGATCTGGATTACTTGCACCATCTGCGTATGCCAATATACTTTGTTGTTGGCCAAATCCACTGACTATATTGTTATTACCCTGGTTAAATTTTAAACTAAATTCATAAGCATCATTGTGGTGTATTTCAAATTTATCTGTTAGGCTGGATGTCCCAATACCAACATTGCCTGAGCTGTCAATGTGCATGGCTTCTGAGCTATCTGTCAGATTATAAAAACCTAACTGCCCTTGACCGCCTGAGTAAATAGCATAGTTTTTTACTGTACCATAAAGGTCAAGAGATGCTGACTTACTTCCGCCGCCTGAAACAGCCAATGAAGTTGTGGATCCATCCCGGTTTGGCGAACTGGTACCAATACCAACGTTGCCGCTGTTATCTATGATCATTTTATCTGAACCACCATACTGAAAATGTAATGGATCGTCAGCTGACGAAAATACACCCAATATATCCCAATATGTGCTATCTGCTTGTAGTCTTGCAAAAGGATTGTTGCCTGCACCTGCTGTTTTAATGGTTAAGTTAGGATTGCCTGATGCAACATTTATAAACATATTACCGTTTACTTCTAGTGTTTCTCCAGGTGATGTTGTTCCTATGCCAACCCTGTTGTTGTCAGCGTCTACAAAAAATGTGTTTGTGTCAATGGTAACATCGCCATCAGTATTTGTAACTAATACGCCTACAATTCCATTATCACCATCTAATACTAATGCCATTTTATTTTATCCTTTATCTATCCTATTAGGTGCCCGCTAAAGCCTGGATAATGTATTTGCCCACTCACATAGTTATTTGTCCATAGGCAAGTAACATAATCGCCAACGGCTAACTCACAGTTCATATGATGCACCATAGGCACACGATTTGTCTGTTGATTGAATTGCATATATGATTTTGTACTACCGTTTATGTTCATATAAAACCAAAGGTATCCAGAACCAAAATCAGATGCCATACATTGAAACTCGAAGTGATATTTACCAGCTACAGGTGCCGTAAATCTACCATTACTTGCATTAAAATGACTACCGTTATTAAACGCATGATTAACACTTGTAGACCATACATTACCACTAGTCATTGTTTGAGTTCCAGTTGTAGTAATACTATGTGATCTTGATCCCAACCATGAGAACGCTGGTATATAAGGCGTTGTTACATAACCGCCTGCAATCTTCATCATTTGAGTACCACCAATTTCAAAGTGTATATTATCACTAGCAGCATTTAATCCTAACTGTCCACCTGTACCTCTTATCCAGTTTGCTGTATTTGTTCCTGGTGTTCCTGTATTTCCTAAAGAAAGTCTTATTTGACTATCAGATGTTAAATCAAGGTATCCTGTTTCTTGCAGTTGCATTTTTGTTGACCACGTTATTGATGAATCAGCAACATCTGACACTGCTGTTTCCCATACATGATCTCCACCGTTTTGATAGTATCTAAGTGCATAATCATTAGTTAAACGTTGGTATGCACTACCGTTATAACGCCAGTTATTACCTAACTGAGTAGAAGCAGATGTTGTTCCAACAAATCCAGTAGCTCCTAGCCTTAATCTTCCATCAAATACGGTACTCCAATTATCTAGATCGGACGTACCAATGCCAACTGTACCTTCAGAATCAATTGTTAATCTTCTAGTTGCAGTTCCACTTTGTGGCCTAGTATCTAAACCAATACCTCCCCAAGAAGCACCTTCAGCAGTTCCTTGAATTCCTGAAAAAGGATTTAATGCACTAGATGCACCTGTTGCAAATCTAATAGACCCGCCATTTCCATTTGCAGTTGTTGTATCAGTAATAACAAGATGCCCCCAGTTATTATCATTTACATTGTTACCTTCAATAAGTGCCACTGTACCATACGGAGATCCACTTGACCAACCAGTATCTTTAATATGTGACCTTGCAAAAGGAGTAGTTGTTCCAGCACCTATATTACCTGCTGAATTTATATTTCCAGTTACACTAATTACATTACCAACAACTTGTATATTACCTGCATTATCTAAAACTAATGCATCAGTGCTTGCATCTTCGTGTCTAATATTTTCTACTAATAATCTACTCATGTTTCAAGTTCCCAATGATCTTCTACAAACACAAAATTCCAACTTTGTCCACTGATACTATCAGTAAGTGTATATGTATCATTTTCTACAGGGTCAGTATCAAATACAATACTTCCGTTCATCCACATTAAAGCATATCTGTCTGTTGCATAATCTAGTGTACAATTATTTGTTTCGTCTGTCATCTTTAATCCTAAGTATGTGTAATATTTGATGGTGTACCATAATAGCATCTTATAGTTAATGTACTATGACTATAACTACCACTTCCATAATTTTCATCTATATGTAATCTTCCATTTGGACTACCACTACCACCGCTATGGTCAGTTGCACTAATACTTAAACCTATGGACCAGGTATTACCACTGTCATGATAAGGTGTCCAAGTGTGAGTAGTATGGTTGTTTGCCCACTTACCCTTAATAAATCTGTGAATATCTGATCCACCATTTGTTTGGTGACTTGTATAAGTAACATCTGCCATAAAATAACTTGCACAGTACAAGTATGTGTCATGATCTGAATTACCACCCCAAGTATATTGATATTCTGTATATGCTGGAGTTTGTTTAACTATACCGCCACCAAATCCTGTACCACTATTTTGAAATGTTTGGTCACTGTCTAATCTAATTGCACCATCTATATGTAAATGGCGTGCTGGACTTGTAACATTAATACCAACATTGCCGTTGTCCATTAATGTCATCCTTGCATCGGATAGTGTAGCTTCACTACTATCATTATTTGAATCCATTAAAAAATGGAATTTGCCTCTGGAATAACCTTGGTTTATTCCTTCTGCTACAATAGCCATTTTATTCCTACTACCATATCCTTCAGGATCAAACCCAATTCCAGCTGCATAAGATGCTACGTGGCTTGATCCACCGACACTAATTGGATAATGAACACTAGAGGCATCTGTGGACGATTCTCTTACTTGTAATTTTTGTTGTGGACCTGAAGTACCAATACCAACATTACCATCATATCGAACTGTAAACAAATCTCCTAGATAATTTGTACCACTAGTCATTTCTCCTACACCAAAAAGTGAACCAGTTGAACTTGCGTCTGCTGGCCCAAATGCTCTTACACCATACTCGTTTGAAATGCTAAACCCTGTTCTTGAATTGCCATTTTGTCTAAGCAATAATACTTGTGCACCGGTATTGGTAACTCCAAAATCTAAAGGTGCTTGTGGATCTAACTCATTAATACCAACTTTATTATTTCGTATAACTAGATTACTAGCACCACTGCCGCCCATATGTATGCCATCAGTATGATAAGATGTTATTAAAAGTTTCCTATTAGCATCAGCTTCGATTCTGTGGTTAGTACCGTCCCATAAGCCTAAATTTAATTGAGCTGAACCGTCTATTAATTTAATTCTACTAGTGTTAAGAGAACCATTTAATTCTAATCCTACTGTAGCATCAATACCATCACCAATACCAACACCATTATCTGATACTCTCATACGTTCTGCACTGCCAGTAGCAAAGCGTATATCTGTAGCTCGCATGCCCATTGCAACATTGGCACTACCTGCTGTGTTCATTGCTTGAAATCCTGCTACATTTCCAATTTCGCCTATACCACCTTGAAAGGCTATTCGCTTGTCAGTGCCAATTCTAATATCTACACCATTATCTCCGCCTTCAAAAATAACATCTTCTGTAAAAGTTGTTACTGTGTTGCTGGTTACAACATTGTTTACATCTAGTGTTGTTGCGGAACCAGTGCTGGTTATAACTTTGCTTAAATCAATAGTAGTACTACCAGCGGCATCTGGTGCTACTAGATCTATATATCCGCTTACATCGCCTTTGATTCTTAAATCTGCCATTATACTATTACCCACCTGCTTCCACTACTTATAGTGACTGTTGCACCACTGTCAATTGTTACTGGACCTGCAGCCATTGCACTATCACCAACAGCAATAGTGTAGTTTTCTGTTACTGTTTGACTGTTTACAAAAAACGGTTGTGATGTACGTACTCTGGTTGTTACTAAATCTCCGGTCATAGTATCGCCAGTTTTACTTACCTTTGTTGCAATATTATTTGCAGTTGTTGTTGCAAAATTAGGATCGTCTCCCAATGCCGCAGCCAACTCGTTTAAAGTATCAAGTGTTGTTGGCGCACTATCAGTAATAGTTGCAATAATATTTGTAGCAGTATCATATCCGTTATTTGATAGATATGTACCTACATCACTGTTTGTATAGCCTGGTTGTCCGTCTAATGTAAGTGTTCCTGCTACTGCATCATAAGTTGCTGTAATATTATTTCCACCTACAATTAAATTATCTACATCTGCATCAGTATAACCAGGTTGTCCATCTAGTGTCAATGTACCAGCTGCATCGTCATAAGTTGCTGTAATGTTGTTGCCACCTACTACTAAACTGGCTACACGGTCATCTACACGTTCATTTGTTAAAAATAAATTTGTTGTACCTTCTGTTAAGTCATCACTGTTGCTTGCACCTGCTTGTTGCCAAGCAGTGCCGTCCCAAATATAAAGGATGTTATTGTCTGTAGCAAACGCCTGGTCTCCTGCGTTATTACCAGTAAGTGGCAAATATGTACTGTCGTCATATACATTAACCTTAGCAACTACAGTGCTACCATCTTCCACAACTAATTCTGCTGTACCAGCAACTTCTCTAATCTTGTTTTCGAACGAAGGTGTATTCTCTACATAAGTTGCTAAGTCCTGTGGTACAAACTTATTTGTTCCTGCATCATATACAAGACACATCTGATTAACTAATGATGGGATAGGACGTATCTCTACTGGAGTCTTGTGTCCTTCTTGTGTATGCTGGAAGTATACTACATAGTTACCGTTATTATTTGTCTCAACTGCAAGGTCCTTGATAGTAATTGCACCACGCATGCTACTATGATTACCACATTGGTAATATAATGTATCTGGTGCATTACTTGGTACTACAAAAGTAACATTGCCACTATCTGATCTTGAACCTGTAACACCAGTTGTGTACTCTCCAAAGTAAGTACCTGCGCTATAATTTGTTCCGTTGTCTGTTGTTAGGTAGAACGGGTGTCCACTTGCATTGACACTAAACGTATATGTACCACCTCTATATACAGGTCCTAAGTTTGGATTATCTCCACTTGCTGGACCACTAAAAGTGTAAGCACCATTTGCATTGTTTGTTACAGTGTATGTAACACTTGGATTAGTTAGGGTTGGTGGTGTAACAGTTGCCGGTACATTAACACTTATACGTTGTACATTTGTTGCAGTTCCGCCGTTAATACTAGGATGTGTGTCACTAATAGGATTACTAGGATTATCTGTTGCCCAACTTACAAGGTTGTCCGTTCCTGAACCATCTACCCATTTCAAATACAAACTATGTGTTTGAGTCATGTTGCCATGAGTTGTGTAAGCCGCAAAGTTATTAACTGTATATGTTCCTTGTTTATATAAAGGAACACTTACTTCCGGCGAATTTGTAATAGTTCTACGTGCATAAGGAAGTGTGCTTTGCTCCCATGTCCATAGCCAGGCTGTGTCTTGTCCAGCCGCTGGAGCATCAACTTGTATTTCTAGTGTTTCTGGTGCAATACTTAAATTAACGTCAGGAATATTATCCTGTGTAATTTGTCTAGTGCCTAGTTGTATACTACTGCCACTTAAATATAGATCTCTAAATTTATAGGTACTGCTTCCTAAATCATACGCAACGTCTGTATCTGGTATAATATCACCACTTACATTGCCCAATTTAGTTTGTACACGGGCATCAGTATAATAAAGGTTGTTTGTACCCTCAGTAATTTCATCTGTGTTGTCAACGCCTTGTACTGCGCTGTCTACATACGATTCAGTTGCATAACTGTTTGTTGTGAGATAGGTGTTTACACGAGCATCTGTGTAAAATTTATTAGTACCTTCTATTAAGGTATCAGTATCAATAGTAGTACTATTGATAATACTTTTCCATGCACCGCTGGTGCTGTCATAAAACCAGCGACGGCCTTTTTCATTATGAATGTCGCCATTGGTAGGGGTAGTTGGAAAGTTTACTGCCATTGTGTAATAATCCTATCGTTATTACACTTATTTATGCTCTATAGCAGGAGTGTAAGTCCTCCAGCACCAATTACTAAACCTCCCCACATGCCTAATATTGTAATATAATATCTAAGTTTTGTACCAAAATACAGCATGCCAATTGTAACGCATTTGTGCATTGGACTAATAAGATAACCCACAAAGTCAACAGCAAAAAACCAAGGTAAATATTCTATTCCGTAAATGCTTGCAAGTATAACAGTAATAGCACCAAATCTACTGCTTGACCCCAGTGCAAACGCACCTGCAAAACTAAACAAACTCAGCAGTGTAAATCCAGATACTGTTTGTATATCTAGCCCTGTGTTACCTAAAAACTCTTTAATTTCGTTTGTGTTTGTTCTTGCAAAGTTTGCCGCTATAATAATTAATGCAACCCAACCAATCAGTTTCCAATCTACAAAACGCAACAATTTAGGAATATCAAATGTACGTGTAACAAACATATAATATACTGTAAGACTACCAAACGCCCATAAAAAATCTATACCGTATATTATTGCGGCAACACCTGCAATATAAGGTAATACATAACGTGTAATTCTACTTACTTTGATTTCCTTGCCTGCGCTGTTTAGTTCTACATCAGATTCTTTTACACCCCAAATTAAATATGCAAGTATAAATGCAACTGACACTGCTAACAAAGGCCACAACATACCCATTAATTGTGCGTATGTCAAGCCAAAAGCGGCCATGGGTAGAATAATAGTTTTTTCCAGTGGGCTCCAAAAGTAATAATGATGTGTACTTACATAGTCAATAGGGCCAAACTTTTCTCTACCACAACAACCTTTGTCAGGTGCAAGTGTTTCTAGTAGTCCTGCACTGACTGTAACTCTGCCTTTGATAGGTAGTAATCCAGTAATTGCACTTACAATTGCAACGACTGCTTTTTTACTTTTTAAGTTTTGCTGGAAGAAACAAAACACATCATCAAACAATTTGTTTTCTTTTACCATTCCTGCAATCATCATTACAAAAACAATTAAGAACAAGTACACTTGTCCTTTTAAAATTAAATCTATGTATTCCATATTATCTCTTTTCTATTATAGCTATATAAAGCCCATTCCACCACTGCGTGGCATCTTCTACATCATTTATCAGTATTTTTTCATACCGTAAATATAATCCAGCATCTAGTATACCTTTTTGTGCACCTTGTACAACACCATTAAAGTTGGCATCATCTACAATAATTATTGCTTGGTCAGCTAATGCATCTTTATAATAATTTATTGCACGACAAGTTGTTTCCGCATCATGTGGACCATCATAAAAGAATAAGTCCACTGGTTCTATTTGACTAACATCAACATCAAACATATGACTATTAAATAGTTTAATGTCTGCTTGCTCATGTTTGTACTTCTTTATATTTTTTATAAAAACTTCTTTACTGTTGGGAGGTAACTGTATGTCGTCTCTAAATGCATCTACATCCTGTGCCCAGTTATCTACAAAGTATGCTTTAACTGGATTTTTAACTACTGCGCATCCTGTTGCACCCAAATAGCAACCAACTTCTAAATAACTATCAACATGTCTAGTTAAGTAGTTTAGAAAACGCTGTACACGTTTACTAGTCAACCCTGGTACTTGATATATTTTTAAGTCGGGCTCGTTAACACTATCAGCTAATCCATTTACAATTAAATCTTCGATGTTGTCAACATGTTCACCATTTTTTGCTGTGTAAAGTTTATCACATTTATTACAATCCCAACAATCAAATTTACAGTTTTTAATAAACTGACGCCAAGCATTAATGGGTTTGCCTTGTAAGTTTGTATTTTCCAAATAAGGATTAAAATCGTCAAACAGTATTTCCTGATTACGTTTATATCTATCTATAATACTGATTGTGTTTGCTGTTTGTTCAACACTTTCTCTACCATGCATTTTAAATATATCAACATATTCTAATAGTTCTACCCAATCTTCTCGCCATGGTGGAATGTTTGCAGTTTTTAATGCTGTACTGGGATCAGTAATATCCCATTTGGGACAACTTATTCTACTAATGGGATCCGTAAAGTATTGAGAACCAGCTACTCGATTATTATTAAACTCAAAGTGTTCTGACATTACAGGACACCCTCCCAAGCATCCTTCATTTGCTAACAGAGCAATCTTAATACCATATTTTTCTTTGACACGTTTAATTTTTTTAAGTGTGTCACGATCACGCATTAAGTCTCTGTCTATATTAATGTAATGAAATCCTGCTTCCGCTTGCTTTGCAATATCGCTGGCTGTGTTGACTTCTCTAAGTATTGTATTTTTAATTTGTAACTCTGGAAATGCTTTTTGTATTTGACCAGTCATTACCCAGTGGGTATGTGGTATAGTAGCACTGCGTATACCTCTACTATACAAAGGTGCAAACTGTGTAATCCAAGTATCTAAATTTTTCTGTGTTGGTGGTACAGTAGTGTTGTTAAATGTCGCACTTAATTGTACTCCGGTTTCTTTCTGGAGTATTAGCGCATTTTCAATTAAGTCTCCTATATCATTTACAAATAAGTCGCCCATTGCATCTTGTAAAAAAGGTGCGATACGACATGTAAAATACACATCATATATTAGATCACGATGATCCTTTATGAATTTTACTAAGACATTAAATTGATTCTGGTTTAATTTTGGGTTTAGCGGAATGCTGAACATCGTTAATTAATTCTTCTACCATTAGTTTATCAGTGACATTTGGAATATCATACTTGGGAAGGTTATTTTGTTGTTCTAATAGTCCATTAGAAACTGCTTCTCCAATTTTTGCCATACCTTCACTTAAACGTTGTGTATATTGTAGTGTACGAGCAAGTGTTGCAACTTGTGCTTCGTCATCCATCATAGCAATGCTATCTAAATTACCAGTTCCAATTCTGCCTGAACTCATCATATCCATTGCGGCTTGTTTTGACATACGTGCAATCCAATATTCACGTTCTTCTTCTTCATCATAACCATATGCTTTTTGCAATAGCGTATTGTCGTCTTTTGCAATCTCTTTAGCTAATTCCATAAACGTAACAACTTCTTCAGCAGCTTGTTTAATTTTTCGATCCCAAACATCAATATCATGTTGCATTGATTCAATGTCTACTAAAATTAATTCTTTCTCCAGTTCTTCATCTGTTTCATCATGTCGCTTTTGTGCAATTTTAATTTCAACTCTTTTACGTTTGAGTTTATTTTTCATATCAAAATAACTCTGATGTCTTGCTTCTAGTTCCAGCAAGCATTGTTTTAACATTCGATATGGTGTCAATTGACTATTTGCAACGAAAAATTTACTTTGAAATGTACTCTGTCCACTGTTTAAATTTAACGCACCAGATAGTATTTCTTTTTCTTTTTCATTAAAATTAAAGTTATTTTCAAAGTCAGAGTCTGGTTTAATTACTGGGTATTCTTCCATATTTTCCTCCTTTTAAAAATTTAGTTTATTTCCGTAACGTGGATTATTTATATCCCACATTTTTTTACCGTCCTCGTCATAGAAGATTCTTGCACCATGCTCGTCTTGTGTTCCCATCTCTGCACTTTGAAATGCAGGAACCATGATACCAAAATACTCCTCGTACAATAAATTCATATCCCACACTGTATTTGCAATTTCGAACTTTTTAAGCAATGTTTGATATTTGACTAGTTCTGTACTTAGACGATCCTGATACTCTTCAGCCTTCTGTAGTATTTTAACAGCTAGAGCTGTTTTGTCAAGACTTTTTTGTGTTGACAAGTAATCTAAAAATGGAGTAACATGATCTGGATCTGCTCCATATGTTAGCCATTCTCTAGCTTCATGTTTTTGTATTTCCCAACTTGCTTGTTCAAGTTCAGTAGTATTACGTATACGTGCAAATCTAAAATTGTATTCTGTTTCAATAATCTCTTTGGCAAACTTATACATAAATGCAACAATATGATCACGAATTTCGTCAGTTATTGTAAACTGTATTTTTTCGCTTTCTGGTATGCCAACTGTTTCGTGCATCATACTTTCAGGATTCATAATCTTAACTGTATCACGTACTTCACTAAAAAATAAACTACCAAATTTTGCTTCATCTTCTGTTACTTCTTCGTAACCCACTGGGATAAGTGGATAGATTGTATCAAACAATGGCTCTGCTATCTCAACACAGCTTAAATCAAAAAGTGTGTATAAGTCTCTGCAATACATTGTTGCATCTGCACCACTCATACTAAAGTATGGACGTAGTGGTTCTGTTTTTGTAATAATATATTTCATCGTATTTTTCCTAGAATGATGTGTTTAGAGCAGTAATAGTAGCAGCACCAGTGCTACATGCACCACTACTCTGACCATAATGTCCTTTTGGTTGTGCGGCCGCTCCTAATGTTGTTTGTGTATCTGAACTATAACTTTGTCTAATAGTGTGATTGTTTTGCTGACCATCATAATGACCTAAGCAATATCCATTATCTTGTCCATCACAATAATTAGCTTCTCCATAGGCACGTACTTTATTAAAAGTACTTATCGTTGCTCCAGATGTTTGATTTAATTTAGCAATAGGAGAGGATACATTACTACCAGGACTAAAGTAAAAATGTCCTTTTTTACTGCCCAGCATTTTACACTGATAGTCTCTACCAGTCCAACCGCCCCAACCACCAGTACTGTAAGAGTCATTGCTGAATGTCATAACAGAATAAAAATCTTGACTATTAACCCATGCTTTGGTTTCTCCATATGAGCTATCTCCTCGTCCACTAGTACCACTTGCAGTTGTAGTATACATTACTTCTGTTGGAAAATGCATCTTTTGCGTACTGGTATCTCCGCCACCTGTATAATATCCGTCCTGTCCAATAATATTTTGTGTTGCACAGCCATCCAACTTTGGTACACTCATACGCATACCACCAACATCTCCCCCATATCCAGCACTACCATAATCTAGTCCTTGATTTTTAGGATCATTTCCTTCATATCCGTATGTTACACCAACAGAGGAAAATCCATCAAGGCTAAATGTTCTAATTGTTCCTGTATGTAAACTATAACTGCACACTACACTTGTAGTAACATTAAAACCGCCGCCATCGCCTGACCCGCCTCCTGCAATAATATATGCAGCATAGTCACTCCAAAATCCGTTTGTATATCCTTGTGTGTAAGCAATTTGTTCACCGCAATATCTAGTTGTTTCTGTACTAAACCAAATCTGATTTACTGTACGCCAAGGATTACTTCCTTTGTAACCACCAGCTAGAAATCCATGTGTATATATTGTTCTAAATTCCCAACTATTGTTATTAATTTGACCAGCAGTTGCCGTATTACCTGGATATACCCAAAAAGATCCGCCAACACCATCACTTGCTAGATAACTTCCTTGATCAGGATTAGCTGTTGCTTCTATGTTTGCTTGTGTTGTACTGCTAATTTTAAAAGCCATCTGGACCCTCTATGCTAGTTGCGCTGTAATTGTTGCGGCACCAGTGCTACATGCACCACTACTTTGGCCATAGTGACCTTTTGGCTGAGCGGCTGCAGGTAACGTTACTTCTGTATCTGAACTATAACTTTGTCTTATTGTATGATTATTTTGCTGACCATCGTAATGGCCCATACAGTATCCGTTATCTTGTCCGTCCTCATAGTTTGCTTCACCGTATGCTCTTACTTTATTAAACGTACTAATTCTTGATCCAGTACTATCATTAAATTTTGCTTTTGGTAATGTAACGTTGGCACCATCTTCACTATAAAAATGTCCTTTTTTACTACCCAGCATTTTACTGTGTACATCAGTAGTATTTCTACTCCATCCACCACTTGTCCAAGAATCATTACTAAATGTTAAGTATGCTGTGTTTGCAGCAAATGCAAACCATCCACGTGTTTGGCCGTAACTAGCATCTCCTCTACCAGTAAATGCAGCGGCAGTTGTAACGTACATTACTTCTGTTGGAAAATGTAATTTTTGCGTACTTGTATCGTTGCCTCCACTTACGTATCCGTCCTGTCCAATAATATTTTGTGTGGCTGGAGGATCCAGTTTAGCTACGGACATTTTCATACCACCAACATCTCCTTGATATCCAGCAGTACCATAGTCTAGGCCTTCGTTTTTAGGATCATTTCCTTGATATCCATATGCAACACCGTCTGATGAAAATCCATCAGCAGTAAAGGTTCTTATAGTACCATTATGTAAACTATAACTACATACAATATCAGTTGCGTTATTGAACCCAGCACCTGCTATACAATATGCATGTTGATCACTCCACATTCCATTTGTATATCCTTGTGTAAATGCAATTTGTTCTCCGCAATACATAGTAACTTCAGTTGCATGCCATGTTTTATTAACTGTACGCCACGGGTTACTTCCTTTATATCCAGCGGCTAAAAATCCATGTGTATATACACTGCGATATTCCCAACTACTGCCATTAATCTGTGTTGCGCTTTGTGTTCCGCCTAGATAACTCCAATATGCTGTACCATCTCCTGCTGAAACTAGATAGCTACCTCTGTCAGCACTTGCTGTGGCTGGAATATTTGCTTGTGTTGTGCTACCAACTTTGAACGCCATTATTTGTTTCCTTTTAATTCATCTACTTGTTGTTGTAGATCTTTTACTGCTTCAACCAATAGTGCAATAACACCTTGATAGTTGACTGATTTGGTACCCATTTCGTCATTTGCAGTATGCACTAATTGAGGTAGAACTTCTTCTACTTGTTGTGCAATAAATCCGATTTGGTTTTCTTTATCATCTTTTGTATATAATTTTCCACTTAACCCTGCTATTAACTGTCTTGGATTATCTATTGTTCTAATATCACTCTTGAGTCTTTCATCAGAGTTTGTAATTACGTCACCACCACTAACAATATCCCCAACCGCTGTAAGAGTACCGCCCTGCCAAGTATTACCGTTATTACCGTTAACTGACCACTTAGTATTATCACTTCCTACAAAAACAAACTCGTTGGGATTAGAAGAGTTACTCCAGATATCGCCAGGACCACCATTTCCATTTGTTCCGTATCTTGCTCCACTATTACCTGCCCAAAACAGACCCCATGTTGCAGGATTATTTGCAACACTAAACATATAAGAACTACGATCATAATCTAATCTAAATGGGCTGTTAAGTTGTCCATCTGTATTTGATGCAGATGTATATCCACTAAAAAATCCACCTGCAAGATTATGTAAAGCACCGTCATTTTTTAGTTCTAGTTTTTCTACAGCTGCATTTGTGGTGTCTCTTACTGCAAATTTCATATCCGATGGGGCATATGCCCAACTTGGACGGTCAACTTTAATGTATGCAACTTCACTATCTGATTCTTGACTCCATCTAATACCTACTGATTGACTATGATCTCCAGTTGTTTGTTGACTTGCTTGTAGCCTAATGGAACCATCTTTAATGTGTAATTTATTAGTTGGTGTAAAGTAGTTGCCAGCATTATCACCTAATCCTAATTTGCCATCGCTAGTAAGATTTAACTGATGATCCCAACCACTACCATTCCAGTTCCAGAATTTATGTCCTCCACTTGAGCCTACTCCACTTGCAACATAATGTATATCGCCTTCCCAAACACCTCCTTGTGTTTCTCCAAACATATTAATACTATTACCACTGCTACTGTTGTTAGCATTATTGGCAATTCTTAGGTTTTGGTTGTCTACGCCTGTGCTTACGTAGGGTGTAGGATAAGTTAGTAGCATGTTGCCGTACAATGTTAAATTGCCGCTCATTGTATCTGCTGTGTCACTACGTAAAAATTGTAAACTATCTAGTCCATCTAGTGTATCAGCATCAACATTAAGACCGTCTATTACACTTTTTGTAATACGTGCGTCTGCTCTAGCATCAGTATAATATAAGTTTGTACCTTCAGCTAAATCACTTGTTGACTTACTACTTAAATCTAAATTTGCACCAACTTGTAGTGCAATACGTGCATCTGCTCTAGCATCAGTAAAGTAAAGATTTGTTGATCCTTCACTTAGATCATCTGTATTTGCCGCGGCTATACGTGCATCTGCTCTAGCATCGGTATAGTATAAGTTAGTTCCTTCGCTTAGATCGCTAGTAGATTTAGTAGCAATCCAAGTGTCTGCTGTACTAGTGAAATCTGCTATAGCTAGTTTAGTTGCAATGCTATTTGTTATTGTAGTTGCGAAGTTGGGGTCATCTCCCAAAGCTGCTGCTAATTCATTAAGTGTATCCAATGTAGTAGGTGCGCTATCTGTGATCGATGCAATAATATTAGTTGCTGTATCGTATCCGTTATTACTTAAATAAGCCCCAACATCTGTATCAGTATATCCTGGTTGTCCGTCTAGTGTTAGCGTACCAGCCGCATCGTCATATGTGGCAGTAATATTATTTCCACCTACTACTAAAGCCGCTACCCGATCATCAACTCGTTCATTAGTAAAATATAAATTAGAACCTTCAGTTAGATCTGCTGTGGTTGCGGCCGCTATACGTGCATCTGCACGTGCATCTGTAAAGAATAAGTTTGTTGTTCCCTCAGTTAAGTCATCGCTATTTGCAGCCCCAGCCTGTTGCCAAGCACTGCCGTCCCAGATGTACAAAATATCTGTATCAGTGGCAAATGCCTGATCGCCAGCATTGTTTCCTGTTAATGGTAAGTATGTGCTATCATCATAAACATTAACCTTAGCGATTACTGCACTTCCATCTTCAACTACTAGTTCTGCTGTACCTGCTACTTCACGGATCTTGTTTTCAAAACTAGGTGTGTTTTCCACATAAGTTGCCAAATCCTGTGGCACAAATCTGTTTGTAGTGTTGTCATAAACAAGACACATCTGATTAACAAGACTTGGAATAGGTCTTAGTTCAACAGGAGTTCTGTGTCCTTCCTGTGTATGCTGGAAGTAAATTACATAATTACCATTAATATTTGTTTCTAATGCTAAATCCTTTACAGTAATTTCACCACGCATTGCGCTGTGATTACCGCACTGGTAATAAAGCGTATCTGGCGCATTAGCAGGAACAGTAAATGTTACACTGCCTGAATCACTACGTGAGCCTGTAACTCCAGTTGTGTATTCACCAAAATATTGACCAGCACTAAAGTTAGTTCCGTTATCTGTTGTTAAGTAAAAAGGATGTCCTGTTGCACTTACATTAAATGTATACGTACCACCGCGGTATATTGGACCTATGTTTGGATTGTCTCCCTTTGCACTTCCGCTAAATGTATATGCACCTGCACTGTTGTTTGTTACAGTGTATGCTACACTTGGATTATTTAAAGTTGGCGGAGTAATTGTTGCAGGAACACTTACAGTTATACGTTGTACGTCTGTTGCATTACCGCTGTTTATATCTGGATGTGTGTCACTTATAGGACCAGCACTGGTTGCCCAGGACACCAAGTTGTCTGTACCTGCTCCGTCTATCCATTTTAAATACAGACTATGTGTTTGTGTCATACTGCCGTGTATGTCGTATGCTGCAAAGTTATTGACTACATATGTACCTTCTTTGTATAGTGGCACTTGAAGTTCGTTAGAATTAGTAATAGTACGTCTTGCATAAGGAAGGGTACTTTGTTCCCAAGTCCACTTCCACATTGTGTCTTGACCCATGTCAGGGGCGTCAACTTGTATCTCTAGTGTTTCTGGAGCAATTGCTAAATTAACTTGTGGTGCTTCTGCTCCGCCAATTGTACTACCAGTAGGTAATTCTACTTTTGTTCCTGTGCTGGTAATATCAGCATCGCCAATGTGTAATGTATTTGATCCCAAATACAAGTCTCTAATTTTATTTGATGCACTACCAATGTCATATGTATCATTTGTGTCGGGTAAAATGTGTCCGCTTATATTACCAAGTTTTGTTTGTACTCTTGCATCTGTATAATATAAATTTGTAGTACCTTCAGTAATATCATCTGTATTACCGCCCAGTGTACCAAGCGTCATATATTCTGCTTGACCGTGTAACATAACCTGTATAACATCATTTAAAGCTGGTGCTGTTACAAATGTTACATCGCCATTTGCAAAACTATAGTCAGAGGTTTCTTTAAGTAAAACACCGTTTACATATACAAATGCACTTACATTACTGCCTACACCTGTACTAAAAACTGTTGTTGTGTTATCGCCAGTAAAGTCACGCATTGTAAATGCGGCTTGATCGCCACCAGTAGTACTGATCCATTCAGTACCTGTCCATATAAACAGTTCAGCATTTGTACCACTGTCGAACCAAAGGTCTCCGCTTTGTGGTGTACTGGGTGCAGCGTCACTAAATGTTACTGCGGCTAAGTCAGCAAACTCTACAGCGTTTTCTGCTGTGTTTACTTGTACAACTTTTCCTGCTTGTCCAGTAAAACTATTTGGAGTAACATCAGTTAAGCCTAAAAAGTTGGTAGATATTGTTGTGAATGATAAGTTGCCAGCACCGTCAGTTTTAATGACTTGCTCTGCTGTTCCATCTGCTGTTGGAAGTGTGTAAGCACTGTCTATTTGAACAGCACCTACTAAATTACTGATATGTGCATTCGCAAACTTACTAGTTGCGTGACCTAAATCTTGGTCGTTATGCGTCTGTGGTACCAGACCACTTTTGACTATGAATGGTTTATTATTTGCCACGGTTCACTTTCCCCTATAACAATTGTTATATGTATTTATTAAGAAGCGTTACCTGACATAGCACTATGTTGACCATTTGTATTAGCCACTGTATCTCCAAAGTCTGTAGCATTACCTGGTGTTGCTATAGTTATTTTAACTATAGAATTATCTGCCGTGTTTTGATAACCATTTGCAAAAATACCTGTAATACCGTCTGTGGTTGCACCTTGTCTTTCTTTAGCTACAGTAAGATCTCCAAAATCACTAGAATTACCTGGAGTTTGTATAGTTATTTTGGTTATAGCATCTGTTGCATTATATGTAGTGTCGAACATTCCACCTGCAATTACACCTATAGTATTATTACTAACAACGCCTGTTGATGGTGCATATGAGCCATCGCCATTATGTAAATCTCCAAAGTCTTGTGCATTTCCAGGAGTAGCCATAGTTATATAATCTATAACATTTGTATAGCCTCCTGAAGTAAGTCCACTTATAAACACGCCTCTGGTATCATCATTAGTAGATCCACCTGAGTGTTTAGCCTGTGTCATATCTCCAAAGTCGACACTATCTCCTGTAGTATCAGCAGTTACATAATCTATAAAGTTATTACCGTTATTATAACTTCCTGACGCTGTTCCCCCTTGGCCACCTGCCCATATAACTTTAGTTCCATCAGCAACACAATAGCTAACGCTTGTTCTATTAGCCCTATTACCAAAGCTACTAGCATTACCTAATGTAGCACATGTAAAATACTCTAAACCAGTTGACCAACCCGGAGGATAACTTTGTCCTGAAATAGTACCATAGTTAGTTATTCCTCTAGTCTTATTACCACCACTTGTATGACTTTCAATAGCTGTAACTAAATCACCAAAATTGCTAGCATTGCCAGGACTTTGTATATTTAAATATTCAATGTTAGTTGATCGAGCGCCGTTTGCATTACCACCAATTAAAAAGCCTCTAGTTCCACCCCAAGCTAAACTAGAGCTACCGCCACCGCCACCGCTACTGATTACAGTAAGTGACTCAGTTAGTGTAGGTGTAGTTATAGTGTCATTGTAAGTACCACTATTGTAATTAGTTGTCTGAAATTGTCCACCTATTGAAGTAACAGTACTATAACTAGCATAATTTACATCTGTTGCGCCATATGTGTAATCAGTTCCTGTGCTTGAACTTTCACTAATTATTAGTTGTCCAAATGTTCCCGCTGTTATAGTAGAAGGAAATTTTATAATTGTATTCTCATAAGTTCCAGAAGCATTTCCATTAGGACTTATTATCATTATAAGATTACCATCTCTGTTTACTTGTAGGCCTCGCTGATGCGAAGTTTCAAATCTCCAAGCAGCACCATTACTAGCAGTGCCAGTAAAATCTAGTTCATATACATTTTCTGTAGATCCATCGCTTGAATCTATTTTTCTCATCCATAGATTGTAATGTGTGTAATTTGCATTGTTCGTGTCACCAGTAAAGTATATATTATCACTTCCATCAACTGCCATGTTTATCGCAGCTTTACCGAACTGTTGATCGTATCTTTTTTTCCAGATGAAATTTCCATTAGTATCATCTAGTTTCATAAGAGTTGCATAATTATCTTGACCTGCGCCTTGATTATCTGTATATCCTCCGACTATCAAATTACCATCAGATGTTTTTGCTAACATATTACCCACATCATAATGCGTTCCACCAGATCCCATTCCGTATTCTTTGACCCAAGTATATGTAGGCGAACCTGTTGCGCCTGGGATATTCATTTTTGCTATAACACAATGAGGACCTTGAGCACCGTACACTGTATCATATTGAGTCCAGCCAATATACATATCAGTACCATCAACCAGTATATCTGTAGGTGCGTTACTGGTGTCTACATTAGATGGTAGATACCATACTCCACTCAGTGCTCCTGATGAATCTACTTTAAACAATGTTACAGTTTGTGAACTATTACCTGTAACTGACGCACTGTTAGATCCAACCATCCAAAGATTTCCGTAAGAATCTATTTCAATTTGATTAGTATATGTGGTATTTCCACTACTGGAAATATTATTATATCTTAGAATTTTAGACCACTGCCTAGCTCCGGCATCATTGAATTTTGCAATATATAAACATTGGGGATCATAAGTTCCGCCTGCCGCTTGCAAGTTTTCTCCATATCCATAATCAGAACCTGCTACATATACATTATTAGAATCATCAGTTACAACATCTTCAGACCTTAAATAATAACTTCCATATTCTTTTGCCCATTGGAAAGCACCTGATTCATTATATTTTGTTAACCATCCACCTTTACTATAAACTTCACCAGTGACATAGTAAGACTTATCTGCTGCTTGTGTAATTTTATTAGCAGGAAGAGATACATTAGCTGTGTTAGATTGGTTTACTGTGCCTGTACCAGCTGCCACGGCCCAATCGGTAGTAAAGTTAATAAATCCGTCAGCACTTGCGCTGCCGCCGCCAGATCCGCTAGTCCCTAGTGTATACTTCCACATTCCGTATTGACCGCTTGGAGTTCTTAGACCTGAAATATAGAAATCAGTATCATTTACAAGAACCATATGTTGGAATTCAGCAAAATTATTAGATGCACCAATGGTTAGACTTGAAGTTTTTGTTGCTGTGCTTAAATCATATGGTGTTGAAAGATTCCATTGATGAAGTTCTGGGTCAGCACCACCACCTGGATTAAAACCTACATAGAGCCTTGTTCCTGTTGAATTCATTTGAATTCCGTATTGTGCTCCTTGTCCCAAAGCGCTAGTTAAATCTATTTCATTAGAACTACCGACCACTGAAGCAGTTGAAAGATCTCCTGCAGTCGAAACATTATATTCTCTAAGTATTCCACCAGAGCTCTGTTGCATAAGATACAGCTTTGCTCCACTATTAGCATAGGTTCCGTTAGTCCATTCTCTATAAGAAGGATCATTATTAATCGTTGCTGAAGGTGTATTTGATGCTACACTAGATACATCATAAGGTGTATTTAAATCATATTGTTTACAAGCCGGATTACCATTATTTTCAAAGATAAGTATCTTTGTTCCATCATGATTGAATATAAAACTTTTAGGGACTACAATAATGTTGGAATTGGTGTATGTTGATGCATTTGAAGTAGTTGTTGGATCGTAGTTAGTACCTAAATCATATGTAATAATTTCATCATAAGATCCAGCATTGTTCTCCGGAAGATAAAGTTTTGATCCATCATTATTAAA
>CESM01088565.1_pt1 | contig 23455 bp, 51 predicted proteins | sample 361421 | NCBI WGS metagenome assembly CESM01 (sample SAMEA2622219, study PRJEB7988) | marine metagenome | isolation source: saline water (ENVO:00002010), including | reverse complement strand
CCTCGAAATCTACACTAGCTATCCACTCTCCCTCGTGCATTTGTGTTTCACAGGTAGCAACTCCTACAAAGTTTCTGAACTCATCTTCATATGTCATTCTAGTATTGACACTATGACCACATTCATTACTTATTGCTACTGATATGCTCTCAAACATAGGAAATGGAGGACTCCAAGCACTATAACCTGATAATGAGCAACTGTCGTAGTCTTCTAGATGACACCACTTGGCTCCTACATTATCACAATACCAATTATATGAGTTATCGTCAGTATAATCGTTAGGCATAAAAGGTTGCTCATCTGGTTCTACGATTTCTCGTACAGTATATGGCTCTATCTTGTCCCCTGACCAATTGGTGGTTACGGTTCTTTCCTCAGTTTTTACTAACTTGTCCATTACTTCAGCGTCATGCTCACTAATGTTAAAATATACATGATTTGCCATTATATATCCCCCTCTTTTCTTACTTCACTTCTGATTATTTCAAAACCATTCGGATATCTACTTTCTAGTTTCCTAATGTTTTCATCCATTACTTCATCAGGTGTAAAACCTAATGCTTTGCATCCCTGAACCCAATACCAAAGCACATCTCCTAGTTCTCTTTTCATGTGAAAAATCTCATCGTCTGTGAACTGTGTATTGTTTTGGAATACTTTTTTCTTTACTACTTCAGCAAACTCTCCACTTTCTGCCATCATTCCTATCAATGCAGTCATTAACCTTGCCATGTCAATCTCACAATCAATCATCACTCCGTTTCTCATAGTGTGGTTTCCCATAAGTTTATCCAACCTATCGCACATTTTAGTAGTATCTTTACTTGTTTCGGATGTGCACTGGTCTACAAACTTTGCATAATCGTTTATCTTACTCACGCCACACCTCCACTTATTTCAGATATGAACTGCTCTGCCTTTTGGAGAGCATCCCATTTCTTTTTGTCTAGCACTAACTCATCATCTCTCAAAAACTGTCCGTTTTCTAACTTAATCCACATATGTAGTGTGTTTCTTGCTGGACAGTCGCCTTGCCATGCTTGTTTAGTATCTGCTGGGTACTTTATTTCTTTTATGACACTTCCGTTCGCGAACATACCAATCGCATAGTGTCTATTATATTTACTTGCCAATGTCTTTTACCTCTTTCTGTGGTATCACTTGATATGCACCTTTGTTATAAGCAATCGATACCGTGTATTGCTTTGATACTTCTTTTTTATACGAGTTATCCGTTGGTGTCTTATATTCTCCAATCGGCATACTAGGTATTTCACTCGCTTGTTTAAATTGTTTTGTTGCTTGCTTTGCAAAGTTTGGCTTTGCTTTCTTGCTTTTGTAAAGATTTTTTACTTTACGCTTACGACCATGTTGGTCATACATCATACTGCCTTTAATCATAGTATTCTCCCAAGTATAAACACTTGTAGAATAAGCACTATAACTGGCACTACTGTTCTAACTAACTCCATACGATACTTCATATCGCGTATGTTCTGCTCTAATCTTTTTGCTTTTTTACTCATCTTCTAACTTTAACTCCTCTGGCAATCTGATGCCATTTAATTCACACAACCTGTTAAGCATGACTTCATACTCACAGGTCAAATCTACTACCATATCATTAAGTTCTGCTAAATCATTTAGACACAACTTAATCTCATTTTCGCACTCTCTAAGTGCATCACGAAGCTTCATCGCTTCCGTTACTGTTGGGAATTGTATTACTTTACCCATATTTACCACCTCGGCAGATTGAGTGCTACTATAATAAGTAGCACTGCAATCAAAAAATAGACTTCGAAACTTAGCATAGTCTGTCTAACTCCTGCCAATCGTGTTCGGTATTCACAGTAAGCTTTACCTTTCTTTTGTTAGGATGTGCTACTGCGATGTCTAGGTTTATCCCCTGTTTCTTAAGTTTTACTACTTTGCGTTGGTAGGTTTTATACTCGGACTGTTCTAGAAATACTACTCTCATCTTCCTTGCCCCCTGTACTTTTTGAATGAACGCTTTTTGTTCTTGTTCATATTCAGACTGACTCTGTTGTGCGAATCGCCTTGTGCTGTTTTCTTCTTATGTGATTTATGCACATCTTTACTTCCCCATCTCATGACTGCACCTCACTTGGGTTTACCCATACTACTTTGACGCCGCGTCTTGCTAATTCGTTTAGACACTTTTGTCTTTGTTTTGGTTTAGTTCTGCTCTCGTTCACTACTTTGAACAGTTCCTCTTTTGCCACATCTTTGATGTAGAAGTGCTTGTCTTTCAACTTTGAAGCTTTTACTCCTCGTTTGAATACTTTTTCACTTGGTTTAAATTTTGTAGGCATTACGCACCTCCTTTTAAGTCTAATTCTGTTTGTCTTTGCTTCATAAAATCGTCCATTTTATCAAACCCCTTTGTCTCTGCGTTCCAGAGCCAGCCTCTGTATTGAGGTCTTTGTTCGTCTACTGCATCTTTGATGCGTTGGTTTAGTGTGTCTACTAGATGTTCGTAGATTACTTCTAGCATATAATCGTATGTTGGGTCTTCGATTGTGTTGTAAGCATACTTCATACTTGCTAGAACAAGTGCTTCACTTACATCGTTGATGTCGCATATGAAATCCTCTCCATCATTTGCACACTCGAAAGCGTTCCAGTATGAAAGTGATTCTCTTACATCTTCGGTTGTCATAACGCCATACACTAGTGCGTTATTTCTTTCTTCCCATTGTGTTAATTCTTGCCACATCATAATTTTAATCTCTCCTTTTTAAATATACATATATTATACAGGTGTTTGACCTGTTTGTCAAGAACTATTTTTAATTATGTTTGGAATTTTGATGTTAAGGTTTTGGAGGGAATAAAAAAAGGCAGGTCAATATACTATTTCAATACTGACTCTGCCCTAAAAACTCATCATTAGATTGGTTTTTTGCGTGTCGCACATTGGTTAATTACTCCTAATGTACTTGCGATGTAGACTAACTGCTATACTGTAGAGACTTAAGAATTACTAACTCACATTCTTTACGCTGTGTAGTGTTCTTTTCATGTTCGGGCAATGTGGATTGAACCTGCCCCCAGTCACATTGTGTCTGCTGTTTCTTCCCAGTCATAGACGATACTGCTACTCGCTAAATTAATATGCTCACATTACTTGTTGGTTTGAGATATCTATGTTCATAGTTAGTAGTGCGACTACTTTTCTTCTCATCACTTGCACACTGATTAATAAGTTGCTAACTGCCCCCTGATACACTACCATCCATTCGATTATGTGCCGTTGTTCCCCTTGTTCACTACCCCTTGAGGTGTTACTGTATGAGGCGACTCCTACTCGATGGCACTCGAATTGTTTACTATACGACCTAAGTCCGTTTCAACAACTGTCATCATGCAATTGGTTTGGTTCTATCTCCGCAGATTAGCGTGTAGATTCCATTCTATCTACTTGCCCTATGCGACTCTTCTTTAAAGTACCATATCGCTCTTGGTCTACGAGATTGTGTGGTCATAATCTACGCGTCAATTACCTGTCGAAAAGTCTTTTTTACAAGTTACTCTTACGACTATGCAGTCCTCTTGGTTATTACGATATGCTCTCGCTGTTCAGTTCAGCACTCACTGGCAGTGGCTGGCTTTGACGACTTATCACTCCATAATATTGAAATCCTACTCTCCAGTTGACAGCTAAAGCTGAATCTCGTGGCGTGGCTTTCGGAGAATTACTGCGTAAAGTTCCTTCTGTCCTTTCGGTATATAGTGTATTACCGGCTCGCTTCCCTTATTTTCCGACTATACTTGCGATGCATCAGGCAATGTCGAGTCCTTACTTTTTAAGGTGTGTCCGTGCTTGACCATTCACCATAGTAGAAAAGAACTCTCGATTATTTATTCGCTACCACTGGAACTCCTAAGAGTCGGGGTGGGTCACTGCTAAATCATTTATTTTTTCGATTTAGTGTTCTTTTCTTTGTTTCTGAATATATATTATACTCAATGTCTAACCATTTGTCAAGAAGAATTTTGATTTATTTACTACTTGGTAGTAAATCCTTTAACTCAGTCCCAACGGGGTGTCTAATTTAAAGTTTTCTTCTTTTCTAAATATAAGTATATTATACAGACTTTCTTACCATTTGTCAAGAAATATTTAGGAAAATCTTGAAAAAATTTACATTTTAAGGTGGCAGTTCAATTCGAATGAACTCTCGGAAAGTTAGGACAAGAGTCGAACTTGCTACTTTCTCATTAGATGTGCTTCCGTAGTCACTTCCTGCTTTCCAGTTGCCACTTTAAAATGTGATGATTAGGTCATCACTCCAGTCTATAGGCGACTAACCCACTCAATAAATCTCATTAGGAGGTGGAGTGCTATCAGCAACCCCACTCCCCATATGATTTCCACTAGGAATTGATTGCGTCAACTAACTTCTGTAAGTCTTGCTTGCCTGCTTTCACTAGAGTCGGTACTTCAATGTCGAAGTGAGAAGCAATTTGACTGACGAGTTCTGCTTTAGATACTACTGGTTCGCCAGATTTAGTTGTTCTCGGTTGTGCTTGGTACACGCCCTCTCTTGATAGTTTAGCAATGATACTTCTTGTTGTTTTGCCAAATTCTTGTGCTAGTGAGTCGACAGTTTCTCTGTTTGGCTCTGCTGTGTAAGCGTCTACCATTTGTGCTACCATCTCATCTGTGTAATTTTTAACTGTTGTTGCCATGTTTTTGCCCTTTAATGTTTGTTTGTTTTTGTTTATAAATATATTATACTCAATGTCATCAAGAATGTCAATAACTTTCCAAAAAAACTTTGATGCAATTGATTGTTTTGCGAAGTAGTTTTGGGTTATCTCTTGTTCTCTCTTTTTCATAATATGTATATTATACGCACTTTATATATGTTTGTCAATAACAAATGCGAATTATTTATAATTTACCAGCATTTACTTCGGGGGCCGGGACGCGAAACCTGCTCGGGGTTTTCACAAATTTCCCAAAAAAACGCGAAAAAACGCTTGACAACCCCGCCAAAGCGTGTTAAAATAGGATTAGCTCGTAAAAACATCATTTTTGTACTTCACTTTCGCACTTTGGCGCAGATAGCATCAGTTTTGCACTTCGTTTTGGCACTTTCGGCGCCTTGCGACGGGGTTTTACGCGTTTTTTGGTCTGCGCATCGCCCGTTTTAGTGGGTTTGTGCAAATTTTCGCCAACTAGACTCGTAAGATGATAATTTCTGACGATATTTTTGAAAAAACTATTGACAATTTTCCTAGAGTGTGATAAAATCGGCGCGATTTGCCAAAGTCGACAAAAGTTCCTTAAAATAATTGAATTATTTTCGCTTTAGGTATAGACAACCCCGACCAAAGTCTGTATAATATACCCATATTTAGGAGAACATTATGGAAAAAGCAAAACAAACAAAAGTCGCTAAAAAAGCAGAACCAACAAAAGTCGCATTAGTGCGTGCTTTAGAAGAGCAAATCGGAACAGATGTCGGACACCTCAACTCTTTAGAAAGAGCAAACAAAGAAACAATTGTTCGCTTAGCAAAACTCTTCGGTTAATTGCGACAAAAGTCGAAACCCACTTCGGTGGGTTTTTTATTGCCTTTAAATGATAGTAAGTGCTTACTATCACTGCATCGGGGTTTCTCTAAGTAGACTAATGTCCCAAAGTTTTTTCAAAAAAGTGAAAATAATCCTTGACCCCGCCCAAAATTTGTGGTATAATAGGCGCCGGTGGCTTCGCGTAGACACTGACATCGTTTCGTTACTGTACTGTTCGGCGCCTGGCCCAAACACATCACATCGTTACTGCACTGCGTCGGCGCCTTCGGCGCAGCTAAAAAATTTTTGAAATTTTTTAAATGAGAATGATTATCATTTATAGTAAGTGCTTACTATCATTTTTAGAAATAAAAAAAAATCAGAATGAGCCGAGATTTCTCTCAACCCATTCCGATCAAAATCCAACATTACAAGGATTTATTATTCTTCAAAATATCCGAAGCCATTACATGATTGGCATTCATCAATTAAATAATCGCCATTAATATTAATTGATTGCCCTCGCCCATTACATGACATACAAGGTATTTTAATTCTTAGTTTAGGAATGGGGGATTGCTCCCCCTCTAAGATTTCCTCTTTATCAATATGCACGATACAATGCTCCATTCTGATAAGGCTCATAACAATAAGTAGGCTGATTATATTGCTTACCTAGTTCAGCTATTGCCTGTAGATTATTAACATTATCATCATACATAACTTTGTCGCATTTAGCGTATTGCCTTAAACGATAAAGAAATGCTAATTGCTGTTGTTTCAATTTATAGTCAGCAGTCATGCAGTCAATAGGGCGTGATATTAATTTATCAAATAGAAACCCATTTTTAATTAACCATTCATAACGATAGCTATCTTTAGGAACAACATCAGCAGTGCATAAAATAATCATATCGCCATTTTTATATTGCTGATTGCATTGATAAGACAAGGGCATAATCATATCTTGGTCAATTAATAAAGGCGTGGAGTTGTCTCTCCATGCCTTTAGATTAATTGAGCCATCAGAATTAGATAAATGCCTATGGCTAGAATTAACAAGCGTTCCATCAATATCATAAATAAAGACAGTAGGCGTGAGATTGTAAAATCTCTCTATGTTCGCCCCACATTCATTTGATAATAAATTCATGAAAGCACCTGTGATATTTGAGCAACAACCATAACAATAGTTATTAAAGCAAGTTCTATATTTTCTTTATAGATTGCTGAAATGAATATTGAAATATTGCCAATCGTGATTAAGGTAATCCCTGTATCGCTTGGTATAGGATAAATGCCTTGTAATCCTAAGAATACAAAGCAAATCCCAACCCACATAACGAGGTTATCAGAATTAACTGATAACCACATTTTTAGTTTCTCTCGATTTTGTAATTGTCGATAAGTCATAACCTACCTCTAAAAATAAATCTCAAGTTCTTAATCGCTTCGCTTGATAAGTGTTTAAGATGTTTGGGCAATGTTCTTTGCCTTTTAACATCTTTTATCAAGTCTCTACGATATTGGCTTTCATCAGAGTAAGGAAATTCTCCCTTAACTTTGAAATCTAATTCTAATTGCTTAGTCATTATTTACCCCCTTTTAAAGTTAATTCTAATTGCTTAGATTTTACATTTTTAGATTTTTTACCTTTGGCTCTCTTAGTCCTATTAATTAGAGATTGCTTAACAGAAACCCCATTCTCAAAGTCAGACCTTGAAACCCCTTGAACATTATTAACAAAATGCTTTTTGATAATTGCTTTATTATTTTTCCACAATTCCATTAATAACCTAAATTCACATAAAGCGTCTCTCAATGCTGTATGTTGCTCAATGTAATATAAATCTTTTGATAAGTATCTCAACATTGTTTGTGCTGAATAAGATTTATTACCTTTAGCAGTAAGCATTTTTTCTTTATCTTCATCATCTAAAGAATTGAGCCATGTTCTGAATGTTCTATTAGCTAAACAAATAGCTGATATTTCCATTAAGTCAAAATGCTCAATCCCTCTAGGCATATAAAAGGCTTTATCAGAAAGCTGATTTTGAGTTAGTCTAATCGTTCCAACCTTTCTATTGCTTCCAATATCAAAGTTGTAATTATAAGATGTGATGTAATCAACATTTCTTGTAATTAGTTCACGATTAAATTCCCTCATAATTTCTTTCCATTTCTTTACCTTATGTGGATTTTTAAAAGCGTCCTTTTGGGCTTCTTGAAACATAGGATTGATATTGTATATCCACCCCTCGACAAGTTCCCATTCCTCGCTATCCTCGTTATATTGTTTGAACATTCCCTTTTTCTTAAAGTAAGCGTTCTCAATATTCGTAATTACTTCTTCAACATAATAATCCATATTATAAGTTTCAAAAGTATGCTCTTGTGTGATGTCTCCAAATACTGCCCCAAAATGGAAAACCAATCCATGAGTATTAGTATTTTTATAACAACATTCAGTGTCAACAACACAAGCGATTACTCGCTTGTGTTGGTTATGTAAGGCGTTCATTTAGCCACCTTAGTAGTATCGAAGTTCAATAGATTTGCTACCTCATCAATTAATGAATGGGGCGAGCGTTCTATATCTTTCAATACAGTTGCAGTTGCTTCTCTAAGTAGAGTTGCCTTTTCTCCCTTAGTAAGTTTTGCCCATGTTTTAGGTTTAGGCGTTTCCTTTTTATTTATTAAAGACATAGTTAGTCTCTCCATAAATTGCGAGATTGAAAAAGGCTCTCGCTGTTAGCCTTATAATCATCAATTAAGAACAATACATTTATGCACAATATCGTTCCCATACCTGAAAAAAACAGTATGAGATAATCAAATCGTGTAATGTATTCTTGATTGAGTAATCCCTCGCCCCATGAGAAACCTAGCATTATAAATGCTAGGCAACCCATTGAAGCTATAACAATGATTAACTTATTCATCTTGCTAACCATTGTTTTAAAGTTCTGATTTTTCCATTAAGCTGATTAATAGCGTGTTGGTAGTCTTTAAGTTTCTTACCTATCGCTTTAGTCATTTTAGATTGTTTACCAATCTTCATAATGTATAAATCTTTTTCCTCTCTTATCTTGGCTCGTTCCCTTTCGAGTTCGTGCTTGATTTTAAGGATTTTCATTCTCATTCTATCGTGCATTATGCACCCCCTTTGTAATGGGGTTTTACCCCCTTGAAATAATGAGCCATTAGTAAATCTAAAAGCTCTAATTGAATTTCACGATATGTTTCCATATCGCAACCTTTGGCAATTTCCAGCTCAGCCATTTTGCTATCTATTAATATATCTAAATCCATAATTTTCTCCTTGTAATGTTTTATTTTGAATTGTTAAGAATTGTTGCAGGGGTGCATTTACACCTACACCCCCCAGCTATATTTCATGCTCTTTTTCCTAGTGGCTTCCCTTTCTCAATCTTATTTAGGGGGGGAGTCTGATTTCGATTATCTCAATTTCCCTTCTTAACAATAGTATTATAGCAATAAAATCAGCGATAATGGGGAATTTCAGCGTGAAATTTGCATTTATTTTTTACGCAATTTGGCTCTCAAATAGGGGGGTTTTGAGACCTGTTTTGCCCACAGCCTGGCGGCCCCTCCATACGTACAACTTTTGGATTTTTTACTGTTTTACAAAAGGGCAGATTAGGTATCATAATGATACTCTCTTACATGAAGTTTAAAAGAAGCTTAGTATATGCTCGAACCACGGGGTCTTCCCCATATACCCAACAAAAATAATTCTTGACACCCCCTCGAAAATTTGATATAATTCACATATGAAGAATGAAATCGCAACCAAGATGTCTCCAGAGGGATTAACCATTGCTAACACTTATCTAGAAGTTGGCAATGTCCCAGCAGTTTGCGCCCGTCTAAAAATGGACACAGCTAAAGTTTCAGAAATGTTAAACAAACGAGAAATCAAAGCTTATATAGACCAAGTCTACCTGGACACTGGTTATCGCAATCGATTCAAACTAGCAAACTCACTAGACGACCTAATAGAACGGAAGCTTGAAGAAGCTGAGGAATCACAAATCTATACAAACAAAGATCTAGCCGATCTATATGTAATGGCACACAAAATGCGTGTAGACGAAATGAAGGCTATGACAGAACTTGAGAAGGCAAAAGCATCAAATATAAAAAATCAAACAAACGTACAAATTAATTCCGAGTTGCCTTTTGGTCAAGGTAACTATGGTAAGTTAATGGAAAAACTTTTAAAGGAGGATGATAGTGGTAAATAACCATATGCAGTCATCAGTGACTGATTTATCAACTTATAGAATGGGCGAACTACGAGCCGATACAATCGTAGATAGTAAAGGAAACTATGGAGCTAGATTTTACGATAATGTAGGAAATATTATCGCATATGAACTCTATAAAGGACATAGTGAGATGTATGCAGAAAATGCAGCAGAGAACTATGTATTTGGAATTAAAAAAATTGTACAGCAAGGAAGTAACTAAACGATTTTACGACGTTTTGGCAAGTCCAAAACAATTTAGCGTGGGCAGATTTGACCCCAATGACCCCGCTGTAGCTACAGGATTGATTGGAGCACCAGCATGTGGGGACGTTATGAAGTTACAATTAAAATTAAACAAGGAGAACATAATCACGGACGTCAAATTTAAGACGTATGGTTGTGGCTCCGCTATCGCATCATCTACAATGTTCGTAGAGATGCTAAAAGGCAAGACAATAGAAGAAGCTAAGGAAATCAAAGATAAGGATATTGCGTCTGCACTTGATTTACCGCCTATCAAATTACATTGTTCCGTTCTGGCAGAAGGTAGTATTAAAAATGCTATACAAAACTGGGAGGAAAAACATGTGGAAAAAATTTCACAGACTAATGAAAGCAGGAAGACTGCCGAAAGTAGTTAACATGTTGTTTTAACATGGAAATCACGGATATAGCATATGAAAAGCTCTTGGAAAGATCGAAGAAAGAGGGGAACAATTACTTTTTCATCGCTCTGCGTCCAAACGGCTGTGCTGGTTTTGAGTATCAGTTTGATTTTGCTGATGATACCGTTAAAAATGGTCACCACGACCATTACACGGTGTACGAGCGCGAGATCAGAGTAATAATCGATGCCATGTCATATGCTTATCTAAAAGAGGTAGTCTTGGACTACCAAACGCGAGGACTTAACGAAGAATTTATCTTTGTTAATCCACAAGCGACTGCAGCCTGTGGCTGTGGTCAATCAGTAGGATTCTAATATGAATAAACTATTATCACTGCTTATTGCAGTACCTATGTTCGTATCAGCAGGCTGGTCGACAGACTCAACAGTTGGCACAGATTACATTTGGAGAGGCGTAAGTCAGACCCAAGGTGATCCATCATGGCAACAGAATCTTATGTTTGATACCGATAATGGTTTCTACGCTGGTCTTTTCTTAGGTAACGTAAAGTTAACTGACGAAACTGATGTAGAAACTAGTATGTGGGTTGGAAAACATACTCAAATGGGTTGGTTAGGTTTAGATTTAGGTTATATAAAATATGACTATCTAGATGAGACTGCACCTAGCTTTGAAGAAACCTTTGTAGGAGTTGACTTTTGGAAAGTTAATGCTATGTGGTTTAAAGATATGGACACCGATTCTGAATATTTAGAATTAGGTTTTGACGTACTAGACCTTGGAAAATGGGGTATGGAAGTCATGCACATGTCTGACGATATGAACTTAGATATGTTCGGATTAAAAATGAAGTATCATATGTCAAACAAACTAAAAGTAAACTTTACAGTTTACGAAGAAGAACAACTTGTTTCTTTGAGTTATGTTTGGTAAATGGAACAGGCATTTAGTCTAATAGCTGACCTTGGAGCCCCTATCGCAGGGGCTTTGGCAGCTGGAGTATTTATATTTATTATTATGAAGCAGATAATGTCTGGAGTAGTTGGACAGATAGGTACACTAAAAGGTTTCGCTGAAAGTCTCGTAACCAGAATTAAAACAATGAATAATGATATGATTAGATTAGACACTAGCGTAAGTAGCGCACTAGATCTTACACCAGATTTAGATAGAATTGCAAGAACTGAAAACTTTGTAGAGGACGGAAAGCTAGACGTAAGGAGAGACTAATGGAAACTTTAGTATTTTACGTTGAAGAATTTGGATTCCCTGTAGTAGCAATGGTGGGACTTGGATATTTCGTATATTATGTCTGGAACACAATGACGAACGTGATTGGGCCAGCAATAAAAGAAATGCATTTCGCACTAATAAAGCTGATAGACCAAATACGTATGCTCGATAACGATATGATTCGTTTACAGCAAAAGGTAAACACTGTTTTACAAATGAAAGAAAATGAGAAAAAAAGACACAATAAAGGGAAATGAGCCTGTCCTTATATTAGTAGGTTTATGTATATTATTTGTGATGGGGCAAAGCGTTTTTGCTACCGAATTAGTACATAAGTTTGGCTCACCTAGTTTTAGTGGGATTAATCAATCTGCACACTATTTAACTATTGATGAACAAGAACGAACAAGAAAAGAAGCACTAGCACAAAAAGCTCAAGATGCTTTAGAAGAAGCGCAGCGAGAAGCTGAAAACACAACACTTGCAAAATTTCTAAGAAACTTAGAAAGCAGAATTTATTCTACACTTGCAAAGGACATTTCCGAGTCTTTATTTAATTATGATACTCCAGGCACCGTAGAAAATCCTATATTTGGAGAAATCTGGTTAGAAGGAAATAGAATCCTTTGGCTAAACGATGGCATTAACATCACACTAACTGTTGAAGAATGGATGGATGGAGTTCTACTTTCTACTACTACAATTGTAATACCTGTAGGACAGTTCGGTGGATGCTTCTCCGATTGTGCAACTGGTTAAAATACTCTTAACATTATTTATAATTCAAGGCTGTGCTGTAATTGGCATGCCTCAATCAAACTTGGACTGCGACGAGGATTTCTTAGCCTGCGTTCAAGGTCCTGTTATTCAACCTTCTGCTACAGAGCAGTTGTTAAATTTACCATACCCAAACCAAAAAACTATAGTAGCTGTCTACCAGTTTAATGACTTAACAGGTCAAAGAAAAGGTGGAGATAATATAGCTAGTTTTAGTACTGCAGTAACCCAAGGCCCACACCATATACTAATTGAAGCATTAAGAGATGCAGGTAGAGGAAACTGGTTTGTAGTCGTAGAAAGAACAGGTTTGGATGGACTTACGAAAGAAAGACAATTAGTGCGAACTACCTTTGAAAATTACAATGGTGGTGACGGAAAAACAATTTTAAAACCCCTGCTATATGCAGGAATGATTATTGAAGGTGGCATAATTAGTTATGACACTAACATAAGAACTGGGGGTAACGGTGCTCGATACTTAGGTATTGGGATGAAAAATCAATATCGCGAAGATATCGTTACAGTAACATTAAGAGCAGTATTAGTTCAAACAGGAGAAGTCTTGTTAAATGTTACAACCACAAAGACCATATTATCTACTGGAGGTGGAGGCGATGTATTCAGGTTCATAGAACTTGGTACTGAACTCGTCGAAATGGAAAGTGGTTATACGGAAAACGAAGCTGTTGGACACGCCACAAGAGCTGCTATTGAAGCGGCTGTATACGGTTTAGTTGTTCAAGGCCTCGAAAAAGAGGTTTGGGATTTTGATTACTCAAGCCTGGGAGAAGAAGAATGAAAAAGATAATTGGACTATTCGCGATATGTCTATCTTTTGGAGCGTTCGCTGGGAACAATGATATTTATATTACCCAGACAGGTACAGGCCTTACATTGACTATTGATCAAATAGGTGCTACTAACAAAGTTGGTACATCTAGCTCAAGAGCTACTTTGTCAGGCACATCTATGACCGTAGATATAGACCAGATTGGAGATACTAACTCCTTTCTAGCATCTATTCTACAAGGCAACTCATCTAGTTGGACGTATAGCGTTACTGGTGATTCTAACTCAGCTACTTTTGCTGTGGGAGGATCTGGCGATGCACAAAACTCTGACTTTGATTACATAACAGTTGGGGATAGTAATACTCTCAGCTGGACACAAGGTGCAGCTTCAACTGCTACCGGAGCTAATAACGATTTTACAATCACTGGTACTTCTAATAGTATTACTGGTGTATGTGAGGTTGTGGGTTGTATAAATAATTGGACAGTAAGTGGTAATAGTAATGCTATTACAACATCACAAACAGGTTCGGCTGACCATGCTATTACAGTAGCATTAACTGGTAGCTCAAATACTGTTACTATTGACCAAACTGATACTGCAAGCACGAACGTTGCAAACATAATATCTACCACATCAAATGGTACTATTAATGTAGACCAATGCGCATCTGGCTGTTAGCACTTTTTAGTGTCTCGGCCTTGTCAACTGAAATAGGAGAGATATCTGAATTACGGGGTACCGGCGAGATAACTAGGAGAGATTCTGGAAACTCTTTAGAAGCACAACTAGAATCAGATATCCTCCCTTTCGATGATGTTAGGACAGGAAACGGTAGACTAGCCATTGAATTTTTAGACTCCTCAGTCGTAAGACTCACAGAACAATCAAAATTAATCATAGATGAATACATTTATGACCCAGACCCAAGCAAGTCAAAAATGGCACTCAATATGGCGTCTGGAACAGCTAGGTTTATTTCAGGAAAGTTCGGTAAAATGAACAAAGAGAATATAAGCATAAAGACTCCCACAGCTCAGATAGCTATTCGTGGGACAGATTTCACAACAACAGTAGACGAGCTAGGAAGAAGCCTCGTTATACTACTTCCTGATCAGTTCGGAAACTCATCAGGAGAAATAACAGTAACAACAGCAGCAGGAGTAGAAGTTCTCAATGAGGCCTTCCAAGCTACTATGGTGTCAACATTTGAACAAAGACCAACACCTAAAGTTAAACTCTCTGGTATCACACTTGGAATGATTGATAATATGCTTATAGTAAATAAGCCCCAAGAAGTCGTACAAGCTGTAGAAGAACAAGAAGCAGGTACATCACCGACTGCAGAACTAGACAAAGATTTTTTCGAAGATGCCCCAGATTTAGACTGTGACGCATTAGTAGAAGAATGTGACGAAGAAACAGAGGAAGTCACAAGGTTAGACATAGATTTATTAGGTGTAGAATTTCTCGTAGACTTACTAGCATTGGTAGAGACTACAAATAAGAAAGGTGGACAAGCAACTCAGTTAAACGGAGTAGAACTCGAAGGTATAATAGCAGGATTTGATCCAGTATACCAAACTTATACATTTGTTGAAGGAGATGTAATTTATTTTGTTCATGAAGGAGTGAACACTTACGATATAGGTATCGACACTAATGCAGGTACTTATTTATATATTAACAATGCAGGTTTAATTATGGAGGTAAATATTAATGGTGCGGGCGATAACGTTATTATTATTAATCAGTCCCCTTAGTTTTGCAGGAGATAATACTCTTACGATAACTACAAAAGGGACTAACAACTCTATCACTACAAAACAAGTAGGAAATGGTAATAGTACTTACATTCTCTGTGGTGCAGGTTCAAGCGGTACTATGTCTGGAGCCAACTACTCTTCTCATAGCTGTACAAATGCTGTATGGAGTAGTACTGTAGAAGGCAATAGTAATACTGTTAAGATGTTTACTGTATGGTCAAACAATATAGGTAACGCAAGTACTGTAACTATAGACGGAAATGATAACTATGCATATATTGACCAGGATGAAGATGATAACACAGTAACTATTACTCAGACAGGAAACAATAATCATGCAGAATCTTTGGGTTCAGGAGACGATAACGTTTACTCAACAACTCAAACAGGAAATAGTAAATATGCAAAGATATTTTTCTTTGGAGATGACTCTAATATTACTATAAATCAGTATGGTACTGGAGAACATAATTCTTATATCTACGGAAATGGAGGTGCACATAATAATATAGCGAATGTTACTCAATATGGAAGTGGAAATAAAGATGCAGACATATTCTTTTATGCTTCTGACAATGAAGTAGACTTAACACAATATGGAACAGGTGCTCACACAGCAAATATGAAATTTTATTCAACTGGATATGATGTAGATGTAACACAACTAGGTGCTACTAATCAATCATATACCGCAACTTTTAACTGTACGTCAAGCTGTACAAAAACAATATCAATTACACAACAATGAAAGAAGAAAAACTCTTACAAGTCGTTAATCTATCCCCAAGTGAAAGCTGGATAGAGAAAATAGTAGAAATTCACCCCATGAGACAGGTCTTTTGGATGTCAATAGTGCAAATATCCGTATTTGGATTCATGTTAGCATCATTTAAAGTGATAGACTTAGTTGTCTCGTGAACAAATTATTCAATTTAGGACTTATGTCCGTATTTCTAGGACTCCTTGTATGGAATCCTAGCCCTTTTCAAATACTAGAACTAAAAGTATTTGATTATCTTATCATGAGTACTCCAGAAGTACAAAATGAGAACATTCTGATAGTAGATTTAGACGAAGAAATAGTAGAAGCATACGGAGGTTATCCATTACCGAGAGACTTATACGCCGCTATTATCGGAAACACGAGTGCTGTGCCTGGCATTACAGTGTTGATGCCAGACCCAGACTTACGAAACCCCTTAAATGACCAAAAACTCGCTTCTGTAATGCAAAAAGTGCCCACAGTCCTAGCGAGTGCTGTATCTAACCAGAGTGAAGAACAAGGACCTCATGTTGGAACTGCTCAATTAGGAGAAGATCCTACGCCTTGGCTCTTCAAATATCCAGGAGTTATCAGAACTGAGAAACATTTAGCACTTACAAGAGAGGGAGCAGGTATTGTAACCGCAACTCCAGAGATAGATGGAGTAACTAGACGAGTTCCTTTGGTCTATAATGTTCAGAATAAATTATATCCATCCTTCGCTTTAGAACTCTTACGCGTGGGAGTTGGAGACCCATCATATCAACTACGTACTGGCATTGCAGGAATCGAGTCAGTAAGAATACCAAACTATCCGACCATAACAACTGACCCCTATTCAAGAATTTTCCTTAATTGGAATACTAAATTTTACAGACAATCCGCATCAGACTTTATGAAAGCACCTATTGAGGCTCCTTTCATTATAGTAGGAGTAACTGCAGAAGGTGTAGTCAATCCAGTAGCGACTCCTGCAGGCTCAATGATGCCTCATGAACTTCAAGCTAACCTTCTACATAATCTAATTGAAGGTACATCACCATCCATCCCGACATGGAATGTCACAGTAGAGTTGGGAGCTGCAGTTCTGGCTCTACTGCTGATTTTACTAGCTTCAAGAAGTGTCTACTTCTCTTTACCTATGATAATTATCGTAGTCGGTGGGTCTATATACGCAGTCCTGGAAGCTTATAAATCTTCTTACTTGCTTGACCTTAGCGGTGTCGTAATTATCTCCATTTTGTTTTGGAGTATTGTAACTTTCAAGAGTTTCATTACAGAGTATTTGCAGAAACTTCGAATCAAACAACAATTTGGGACGTATGTTAGTCCCGACTTAGTGAAAAAATTACAGGAAGACCCATCATTACTGAGATTGGGTGGGTTCACGGAACAACTAACTTTTCTTTTTTCGGATATACGAGGATTTACCCCCATCTCTGAAAAATACCAGAAAGATCCACAAGGACTTACCAGACTCATTAACCGTTTTCTTGACAATCAGACTGAGATTATTTTAAAACATGGAGGCACAATTGATAAATACATGGGAGACTGTATTATGGCATTTTGGGGCGCTCCTTTACCAGACGAGAACCATATAGAGAATGCAACAAAAGCCGCTATTGAAATGAGAATAGCTTTGGAGAAACTAAATGAAACACTTAAAGAAGAAGGACTCGATCAAATCAACACAGGAGCTGGAATTAACTCAGGACCGTGCGTGGTTGGAAATTTTGGAAGCAGCACTCGTTTTGACTATTCCGTATTGGGTGATGCTGTCAATCTTGCTGCTAGACTAGAATCTAGTTGTAAAGAGTATGACGCAGACTTAATAATATCTGAGCACAGTTTAGTTGACGGCTATGATTACGAGTTCTTAGACGAAGTCACAGTAAAAGGCAAGTCGGAACCAGTTAAAATATATACCATACGAAAATAGTACTTGACAAGAAGTTCATATTTTGATATAATTTTCACTATAGATGTGGATATTTCCACAAAGAACAAAAAGGGGATAATAATGGACTCAGTAGAACAAGTAGCTGCGGAATTAGCAAAACACGAAGCAGTTTGTGCTGAGCGTTGGAAAACAATTTTTAACAAGATAGATGCTATGGAAAAGGGAGCTTCGGACAGATTTAATGGAATCGATGACCAAGTATCTCGAATAGAAACTATATTATTAGGATGTGCAGGTTTTTTACTTGTCTCCTTAATCGGCGTTGTTGGAACAATGATAACAATGCATTAGGAATAAAATTATGATGGAATATGACAAAAAAGATTTAACAAAATCACCTAAAGTTAAAGGTAATAAGAAAGAATTACCTGAAGGCTGGGAACTTAACTTGATTAGAGGTGTTTGGAAGCTGAGAGATGCTGAAGGAACTCTACTTATTTTTGCTACAGAAGAATTAGCATGGGAACATATCAATGGCAAAGAAGACTAAAACAAGTACTATGGAAGAAGCTTTGGCTAGAGCAGTCGAAAACTTCGAGGATAATACTGGAGAAGTCGTAACAGAAGAAGTACCAGCAATGGCAGCTAGAGTCAAAAAATTACTAGCACGCAAGAAAACCTTGCAAAGACAAAGAAAGAATTTTTTACCTAAATCTTTGAAGTGAAGAAGAAACTTCCTCACGCAGAAAGAATAAAAATCTGCGAGAGATGTCCAGAGTATGAAAAACGCTGGAGAAACTGCAAAGTATGTAAATGTTTTATGCCCCTCAAAACTAAAATTAGATGGGCTGAGTGTCCACTCGGTAAATGGACTTAAAACTGGAGGTGATTCTCAGAGTTTTTGAAGAGTAGGTGACCTAATACTAAGCGCAAAAGCATGAATGTAATTTCATGACACGGAAATAACTCATAGGTCCCGACTCTTCCCCTTTTGGGATATTATTATGGAAAAATTACAAATTATAATGGGATGGCACGCAGATTGGATAAGCGGATGGCAAGAAAAACTTGGCCTTGATGATTACACAATGTGGTGGCTATCATTTGGCAAAGGAATAATCGTAGGATTAATATTAGTATGGCTTTTTTAAGAAAAATATGGAATATCGTTACTGGCAAAGACCTAAATGGGGACGGCAAAGTAGATATAAAAGATAAATTAATAAGCGCAGAAAGAAAAGCTGCAAAGAGAGTCTACAAGGCTAATATAAATAACAATGAATAGAACAATGGCAGAGGCAAAAGCCTATTACAGAGCATCGTTAGGACACGGTGTGAAGTATATCACAGAAACTACAATGATACAGAATTTTCCACTTCAGGGAAAAAGTTCTCAAAAGAACTTCGTAGTATTCGCCCATAAATCCACAATAACAGTAGATGCTAGTAATGAATCGTTCGCCTTGACTGGGGAAGATAATTTTACTGGCTTTAATCCAACCTTTACATACGGAAATGATTCGTTTGTATTAACAGTTGTTACAAAAAATTTAACAGAAGCAAGAAAATTTAATAATACTAGTGGAGCCTTTGGGGGCTTGTTTATTTGTACGAAAGATACTAATATGTTATACAGAATGGTATCTAATGGCACAACCGTAACCGCAGTCAGATTGATGGGCTTTGACGAACAAAGAGTCAATTGCCTACCGTGGTTCAATGGGACTTTACTCACAGGAACAGAATTAGTCTGGGAGTAAGCCGAGTGTCCGAAAGGACAAATAGGGGAAAGATATGTTAGATCTTCTAGTATGGATTACTAAATTAATATCAGTAATTCCAACAATCGTAATGGGAGCATCGTTAATTGCTGCCTTAACACCTACACCAGTAGATGACGGTTGGTTAAAAAAGATTTACAAAGTTATCGATTGGTGTGCGTTAAACGTATACAAAGCGAAAGACAAGTAAACTATCACAATGAGCCGCTTTGCGGCGGCTTATTCTACCTTTAAGGAGGTAATATGGATCTGTATGAAAAGTTCGAGTTACCAAGTCAAATGCAGAAGATTGAGAAATCTGTAGCAATATTGATTATGCAACATAGAGCAAGACTAGAGAAATTACACAAGCTGAAAGATTACAGCACAATGAAAAAATGTAACTTTCGAGAAAAACAATTAGATAAATTGTTAAACAGAGGATAAAATCATGAAAATGAGACTATTAGGAGCAGAAGCAGCTTGCGGTACTTCCGTAGGAGCAGCCTCCACATTTCTAAATTCTAATTACGTTAGAATTTTCAACAATACCAACTCAGTTCAAGTCGTGACGATAGCAAATGCATCAGATGTCACTTTAGGAAGCATTAAAGTTGCTGCCTATGGTACTGAAATATTGTATAAAGAAACAAGCGATCAAATCTTTGCTGCAGTCAACACTGTATTTGGTACACCAGTATTCGTAGACTAATGGCAACTAGAGACCCCAGGTTAAAAAGGGCTGGAGTTAGTGGTTTCAATAAACCTAAAAGAACACCTGGACACAAAACCAAATCACATATTGTAGTTGCTAAAGAAGGCAATAAAATAAAGACTATTCGTTTTGGACAGAAAGGAGCCAGTACAGCAGGGAAACCTAAAGCTGGAGAATCTGCTAGAATGAAAGCAAAAAGAAAAAGTTTTAAAGCAAGACACGCAAAGAACATAGCGCGTGGTAAAATGTCCGCCGCATATTGGGCCGACAAGGTTAAATGGTAAGGAGAAAACTATGCCGAAAGGAAAAGGAACATATGGGTCACAAGTAGGACGCCCTAAAAAGAAGAAACCTATGAAGAAACCAGGAAAGAAAAAGTCTGGCGGTAAATTAACAGCAGCTCAGAAGAAATTGCCTAAGGCACTTCAAGCAGCTATTAAAAGGAAGAAAAAGTAATGCCCAGAAAAGCTAAAAAATCTCCTGCTAAGAAGAAAAAGTCCACAGTAAACTCAGCAGGAAACTACACTAAACCCACTATGCGAAAAAATCTCTTTAATAGAATTAAAGCTGGTGGGAAAGGTGGAGCACCAGGTCAATGGTCTGCAAGAAAAGCCCAAATGTTAGCAGTAGCTTACAAGAAGGCTGGAGGAGGCTATAGAAAGTAATGGATCCAGTAAGTGTATGGGATAACTTATCATATATTGATGGTATATTATTTTCCATATGGTTAGGATTACTTTACTGGGGCAAAGGCTGGATAGATAATTATTGGAGGAATAAATAATGGCTCTAAAGAAATCTCAAAAGTCCTTAAAGAAGTGGACAAAACAAAAGTGGAGAACAGCAAGTGGTAAGAAGTCGTCTAAGACTGGAGAAGTCTATGCACCTTCTAGAACTATTGCTAAATTAAAATCCACTAAAGCAGGTAAGAAAAAACTTGCAGCTGCCAATAGAAAAAAGAGAGCAGCTACTAAAAAAGGAAAACAACACGCTCGTCATGGGCTACACAAAGGAAAGAAAAGATAGTGGAATCAAAAGTAAGCGGACAGAAGTTATGGTTAGATGAAGGAATAGTACATAGTACTAAATTCATGAAACAACTTATGACAGCAGAAAAAACTAGAAGTTTGAGTCCAGCAGAAGAAAAACTAAAGAATCTTTCCGCCGCTTATGTATACTTATATAACAAGGCTCTCGTTCTAGGACTACTAGAAGAAGATGAAGAAAATTTATTTGAAGACGAGATATTACATTGATACAAGTAAGCAGAACTGACGTCTTATCGGACAGTTTAATGAAATTCGACGAACGACGCTTCGTCAAACTACCAATCGAAGGCTATATGGATTTGTTGGGAATAACTCCCAACAGTTCTCAACACGCCATTATTAATGCAATTAATTCACCAAAATATCGTTTTGTTACTGCTGCGGTTTCTCGTAGACAGGGCAAGACTTATATTGCAAATATTATAGGACAGTTAATCACATTAGTTCCAGGAGCTAATGTATTACTTATGTCACCAAACTACTCATTATCACAAATTTCTTTTGAATTACAAAGAAGTTTGATTAAGCACTTTGACTTGGAGGTAACAAGAGACAATGCAAAAGATAAAGTTATTGAACTTACGAATGGTTCTACAATCCGTATGGGGTCTGTTAACCAAGTGGACTCAGTTGTGGGTAGAAGCTATGATCTCATCATATTCGATGAGGCCGCTCTCGTTGACGGGAGGGATGCTTTCAATGTTGCGCTCAGGCCCACACTAGATAAAGAAAACTCTAAAGCAATCTTTATATCTACTCCAAGGGGTAGAAACAATTGGTTTGCAGAGTTCTGGCACAGAGGATTCTCAGATGAGTTTCCAGAATGGTGTTCTATTAAAGCCACCTATCATGAAAATCCTAGAATTTCCGAACAAGACATTAACGAAGCTAGAAAAACTATGTCTGAATCAGAATTTAATCAGGAATATATGGCAGACTTCAATGTATTTGAAGGACAAGTATGGGCATTTAATCATGAAGAATGTGTCGCAGACTTAGCTGAGATAGATACAAGCAAGATGGATGTGTTTGCAGGAATGGACGTAGGTTACAGAGACCCAACTGCCTTTTGTGTTATCGCATACGACTGGGATGAAGAAAAGTATTATTTATTAGATGAATATTTTGATTCTGAAAGAACTACTGAACAACACGCTATGGAGATACAAAAACTTATTGCAAAATGGGATATTGATTATATTTATATTGATTCTGCAGCTCAGCAAACAAGATATGATATGGCACAGAATTATGACATCACGACAATCAACGCAAAGAAATCTGTATTAGATGGTATAGGGCATGTGGGTGGTATAATTGATAATGATAGACTTTTAGTTCACCAGAAGTGCGAAGAGAGTTTAATAAGTCTAGACCAGTATCAGTGGGATCCAAATCCTAATTTATTAAGAGAAAAACCTAAACATAACTATGCGTGTCACATGGCAGACGCCTTACGGTACGCACTTTATTCGTTCGAGACAAGTGTTACATCATTCTAATATACCCCACCAAAAAATAGTTCTTGACATATGCTCGAATATTTGGTACAATTCTAATATAGAAGTAGGTTTATGACTTTAAAAAGAGATTTAGTAAAATATGTTCGAGACAAAGCCAAGTCTAAATATAATAAAGGAACGGAATGTTATATTTGCGGCAGTCAAGAAAATTTAGACTTCCATCATTTTTATGGTCTAACCGAGTTACTGGAAGTTTGGTTAAAGAAAAATAAAATAACCATAAACTCCGAAGAAGAGATTTTAGGTGTTCGAGAAAGATTTATAAAAGAAGAACACGAAAAACTTTATGACCATGCTGTTACACTATGTCATAGCCACCATTTAAGATTACATGGTATCTATGGAAAACGCCCAAAACTAATAACAGCAAAGAAACAACAACATTGGGTAGAGATACAGAGAAACAAACATGGCATGGTATGATTTTTTAACAGGTGGAAATAGAGATACGGAGGAGAAACTCAATCCGTCTCAATTCATCATATCAAGAGACCAAGGATTAGAAGTCCTCTCTAGAGAAAATGTTACTAATTACAGAAACGCTTACGAACAATTAGAAGTTGTAAACCGAGCAGTCAACATGATAGTGGATGACGCTGCGGAAATACCTTTTGATGTAGGAGAGCAAATTACTGGAATAGATAGCGTATTTAAAGGAATAAGAAGAACAAAAGTTAACTTATTACTAAACATACAACCTAACCCATTTCAAGATGTA
>CESM01047485.1_pt1 | contig 23527 bp, 18 predicted proteins | sample 361421 | NCBI WGS metagenome assembly CESM01 (sample SAMEA2622219, study PRJEB7988) | marine metagenome | isolation source: saline water (ENVO:00002010), including | reverse complement strand
TAATCCTATACAACAAGCATGTAATTCCCAATTTCCAGTATTGCTTTGACTTGGGAAATCAAATGGCTTCCAGCTTGAATCCCAACAGATTTGCATCCATATCATTTCTTTGCATTTGTAGCATCTTTTTGGGTATCCTGTTGTTGACATTATTTCACCTAGACTCGTGTGTCTAACTTTCTTCTCTAACCCAGTTTATATACTCAAATACATTCTTCAATGTCTTCCATTTCGATAAAGCGCCTCAATGACGACAAGAGGGTCAACTGAGCCATTATGGCGTTGACGTGCCCTATGAGTACCGAGAGGCACCAATTCTCCCTCTTCTACTATCATGAAGCCGTTCGGTTGAAGTCTTAGTGATGGTTCAGGTGATTCATGCGTTCGCACGGGGCTCTCATTGGAGTTGCCCTAATCTTGTTGTTTTCTTCAGTTAGTTCTGGCTGCCTAAGTTTAGTTATGCAGAGGGAAATCATGGAAGATATGCGAGAGGAACCAGAACCAATGGAAAAAGAGGAAGAATACAGATGGAATGTAATGTTTGAATCTGATTCAATCGAGCAACTTCAGTACACAAATAATACTCCTATAGTAATCGACAAGACTGCTTCAAAAATGGTAATCACCTTTGTAGCGGAGTTTCCATATTCAAGTTTTGTAGAAGAAATCATAGATAATGGAACCAATGAAGTAAGGTATGTTGAAGTTAAATTATGGGAACCAGGTGTTAAAGAATCTGGAGGAGATCCTTTCTGGGAAGTTCGTGCCACTCAAGATTTTCCTTTTGAGCGCTGGGAGGTCTCAAATCTAGCTAATGGTAACTGGCTCATAGAAATTGACGCCCGGGGTTACGGTTGGAATGCACCGATATCTCAATTCACAAGTCACGACCAGTTCGAATTAACTCTAGTAGTCCACAAGCCTTGTGTGCACTTTGCAGAAATCCACGATACAGGCGAATGCACTGACCTTTCAGACTTACAATCTGATTAAATTGATCCTCTACACCCCTTTGGGGTGAGACGCAGCGCTTATGAGGGGAAGGCGGGTCGCCGCGCTGCTGAGGAAGCAAGATGAGTGAGTCAGAGTCCCCCCTTGTCCCATTTGATGTATATGAGACACACGCTGTGCACATCGGAACTAATCAGAAATCATCAGACATGTTGAGATTCATTGATACTGAAAGAGCTGATGGTTCAGGGCTTCATCTAATTGATCTGAATTACACCGATGAGCGTATCAGAAAGGTTGCTAATTTCTTGTCTCGTTATGACCCTGAGAGAATTCTGATTGTCAGTGCTCGTCAATACGGGCAGCGCCCTGCTCGTAAGTTTGCTCAGTCTATCGGTGCTAAGAGAATAGTTGGAAGATTTATTCCAGGAACTCTAACCAATCCTCAACTACGTACTTACACTGAGCCAGAGGTTCTTTTTGTTACAGATCCTGCAGCGGATTCCCAAGCACTTTCAGAGGCAGTATCTACAGGTCTACCTATTGTTGGAATTGTTGATGCAAACAACACATTACGAAACGTTGATCTTGCTCTGCCAGCAAATAACAAGGGACGTCGTTCACTTGCACTAATTTACTGGCTTTTAGCACGTGAGATGCTAACTCAGCGTGGTAGTACTACATACAGCGATTGGGAACGCGCTCAAGATGTAGAAGAATGGGAATCTACTTTCTGATAGATTTCTATTTTTATTTCTATATTCGAAGTATTGGTTATGTTCAAACGAAATTCGTTGTTCCATAACTCCGTGGGTACTAGCATTCGATCCGATCATCTGCCGTTTCCGATGCCAGATAGACCTCACGCATTGAGTCAAGAATGGCGTAATCTTACTCTTCTCCACTGGGAAGTAGATCCTGTACAATTGACTCCTTACATACCAGATGGTTTGGAATTAGATCTCTTCGAAGGCAAGGCATATATTGGAACTATTCCATTTGAAATGAAGAATGTAAGACCTCGTCTTCTTCCTTCTGTGCCAGGAATTTCTAATTTCCCTGAATTTAATATCCGAACTTATGTGACTAAAGATGGTAAGGGTGGAGTGCTATTCCTAACTCTAGACGCTCACAGTAGAATCACTTGTAGTTACGCTCCATATGCATATGGTTTACCTTATCGATATGCAAAATGTCAATTTACAAAAAATGATGAATATTGCAGATGGAGTTCGGAGCGCGAGAGTGATGGCGCTGTATTACGAGGTAATGCTAGAGCCAAAGGCGAATTAATGCAAGCTAAACCTGATTCATTAGAAGAATTTCTATTTGAGAGATACTCATTGTATGTGGAACACAAAGGAACTTTGCATATTGCCCATACTCAACATGATCCTTGGACATTCCAAGAAGGAGAGGCTAATATTGAGGAGAATTCTTTAACAGCCAATTATAATCTCAATATTGAAGATGTGCTAAATCCTGACTTGGTTCATTTATCTGATGGAGTTTATGTTCACACATGGTCTATTGAAATTGCTGAGAGAATTAAACCACAAGATATGCGTGATTATCTTTTCTTAGACGGTGACTGCGGATTATGCCACCGTCTTGCCACTTTTATCGATAAAAGAATAGCCAAGGGGAAGAAGTTAGGGTATCGTCCAATATTAGATAATGACGCCCAACGTGTAATATCTACACTTCCTAAAGACATACAAAATGCAGATACAGTATATCTCATAAGAAATGGCAAGCCATACATACGTTCATCCGCTGGGATCAGAACTCTATTGTACATGAAGTGGTACTACAAAATGTGGTATCCATTTGTATGGTTAATTCCACTACCAATTAGAGATATAGGATATCGGATTGTTGCTAAATATCGGCATAAGATTTTCAGTCGTCCTGAATTCTGTTCCTTCCGAGTTGATTAATCAATCATGTTTGTAAATCATCGCTGGATTCATGACGAATTGCATCTCGCCTAGGTTCATGAGTGATCAGGTGCCATTGTTTCTTGCTCCAATGGCTGGTGTGACTGATCTAGCATATCGACTTCTTGCGAGAGAGGTTGGCGCAGATTTAACTTTCACCGAATTTACAGCTGCTTCTGGGCTCTCAAGACATGCTAAGCATTCTTGGCTTAAAGTTGAATCAGACCCTCGAGAGTCTCCTTTCATCCCACAGATATTTGGAGGGGATATTGATGAGATGGTTCAGACTGTTAAATTACTACAAGACCGTGCTGATATTATTGATCTCAACTTTGGTTGTCCAGCACCTAAGGTATGCCGTAATGACGCTGGTGCGGCCCTGCTTAGAAACCCAGACAAAGTTGTGCAGATGGTACGTTCATGTATTGAAGCGGCAGATATTCCAATTACGGTGAAGATGAGATTAGGTACTGGTAGTGGACCTAACACTGCTTTGGAGATTTGTCAGAGGATTGAAGCGGAAGGAGTCAAACGTATCTGTGTACATGGCCGCACCCTACGTCAGAGATATTCCGGTGAATCAGACTGGTCTCAAATCCGTGATATAGTGGACGCAGTCGATATCCCAGTGATCGCTAATGGAGATGTTGTAGATGCTAAGTCAGCAGCTGAATGTATAGAGGCTACTGGAGCTGCAGGTCTAATGATAGGACGAGGCGCTATAGGTCGACCCACGATATTTGATGAAATAAAGAGAGATCTAGGTTGGATTAGTAAATCACCAATATGGGGTGAAGAAAACCAAGCCACTGCAAGATCATGGTGTTGGGAGCGTTATTTGGAACTATCAGGCGAAGTGTATGAGGAGGGTCAATGTAAGAACATGAAGCGTCACGCTGTATCTTTCACAAAAGGCCTCCCTGGTGCTTCAAAGATGCGAGTTGACTTACACAATATCCAAGACCAAAAAACTCTAGGGATTAGAATTTCACAATATCTTAGAGATTTGGCAGAAGAGCCTCGTATAGCGATGTGAAATTTCACATATTATCTTTCATCGAATCATCTAGCCTTTTTGCTACTGTTCTTAATCTTCTAAGATTTCTTTCGATCATTTGCATTACTCGTTCAGTTACTACTTCTGAATCAGATCCAGCAACTCGATATCCATATGGCATCCGGCCACCAAGTGTATTGAGTAATACTCTTTGATTTTCAATAGGTATTGGATTCAATATTTTCTCAACTTTCTCTATATCCAGGTTATCTTTCTTGACTCCTATAAGAAGGGCCTTAGAAACGGCCTCATCTAGTCTACTAAGCCCTCCCCTACCGAGAAGCCATTCTTCCCCTCGTGCATTGTACTGCCTCATCAAACCAGTGTAAACATCCATTGCAATCCTATCTCGCATTGCCACTCTTTCAATAATTCCAGCATCTCTTAATCTTTCGATAATCCTCTGTACTCTTGATCTAGTAGATTGAGTTCTATCTGAAAGTGTCTGAAGTGTGAGAGAACGTTCACTCTCAGCTAATTCCATCAAAACTCTTCGAGGTAAGTCATCTCCTGGTTTTACCCTATCTCCTGCTATACCGATGTCAATAATCCATGCATCTAATCGATCCCCCCCATCTGGAGTTGGACCAGCCTCAGAAATATCGATTCTAAATATCTCATTAGAGTCATCTGAATCTACATTCATACGATTTTTAGAAGGCCGAATGATATCTCCTAATTCTTCTAATCTCATTTTTGCAATAACTCTAGTTTGTGCAGATACTAACTCCATAGCTTTAGCCATAGAACCTCCTCTTAGGACATTAACATGCCATCGACCTGATAACTTCGAAGCAATTATCCCTGCTTCTCTCAATTTCTGCATCTGGTTATGAACTCCAGTCATCGAGAGTCCTGAGAAATCTGCTATTGCCGCATTGTCCCATCCAATTAGTGGATCTTCTAGAAACGTCTGCATAATTATTCTATGAATCGCACCTTGTTCTTCATCAACAGTGGTTCCTTCGGCTTTCCAACGTACAAGTCCCATTGAATCTAGGATCCAAGCAAGGAGTACATCAGGGTCCTTACTGCCTGTCGGCATAGGATGTTCAATCAGACGAACGCGGAACATTCAATCAACTGCGAAAATTCAATGTGTAATAGGATTCTGTTCATTTAGACTACTACCGACTCCTATTATGACCTTTATTTTGATAACCGAACAAAGATTTTTTCCGTGATCACTAAAACTCTTAATGCAACTCCACATCTATGACTCGTCTACTCGCTGGATGTGTTGTCTTGGCGCTCCTAGTAACTCCTCTTATGGGTTGTATATCAGTTTCTGATGGTGAAAGCCCCCCCTCTCCTGATGATTTAACAATCAATCCATCTCCTTTGGTAGGAGCCATTCTTCAGGAAGTAGAATTTTCTGCATCAAGTCCAATGAATGTCCACATACCTTATCTTGTGAGAGATGAAGTCACTGGACTTTTTTCAAATGGAACCACTCTTAGATTTGACACACCAGGGTCGCAAGTTATCGAAATTATAGCACCTCCAAATATCGAAAGTGCATACTTCATAATAGGCAATTCAGATAATATCCCAATCCGTCCATCTAATCAATCGTGGCCTGAATATTTTCAATCCGATCAGTTCTCAAAACATTCAAATTCATGGATTGAACATCCCGTATTGAGAGATAACAGATCAGGATTCTCTATCGAAGAGGGATCTATGCATGGTACTGGAATAATTGATGGTCTGACTGTTTTTGAATGGTTAGAGATATTTACAGATCCGGATTCTGGATATAATGAACGATGGGGGCCCTTTACATTAAATGATCCTCAATATATGAGGGCCGCAGAATATATCCAAGAGTACCTAGAAAATATGGGATGGGACTCTCAGATTCACAGATACTGGATCTCAAATTTCAATTACGCTGTAAATGTATGTGGTTACAAAACAGGTACTGTTTTTCCAGACGAATGGCTAGTTCTAGGGGCACATCTAGACGTTGCTGAACCTGGCAGCCCACCCGGAGGTGGAACTAGAATAGGAGCCCACGACAATGGCGCCGGAGTCGCATTGGTTCTGGAGGCTGCTAGAGGATTGGTACAATTTGACCACCGTAGAACGATAGCCGTATGCCTTTGGAGTAATGAAGAAAATGGATATGATGGCGCAGATATGTGGATTGATAATATTCCTCAGGGTGTGTCCATAACGAACTATCTTAATGCAGATGCAGTTGGAACTAATTGGCCAGGATACTATACTTTGGTTGTTGACTGCATACCTAATTACGACAATGAAAATATTGGAGATCAATGGGAGATGATTAGAATGTTAGAATGGATAGGATCACAAAATAATAACATATCAAGTGCATTAAGACTTGGAAGAGATATTTTCCATGAAGAAGGATATGCTTCCATGAAAGACATAGATTCATCTAATCAGAAAAGGCAATCAATCTCAGTTCATGATAGTGATAGAGGAAGATCAGACTATGAGCGATTTGCAGATCAGTTGGGCGTAGTTAGTGTAGATTGGGGAAGTCTAACAGGTGGCTCAGACTGTTACCACGCCAATTGTGATACATTAGATACTATGATTGACATGATGATTACTGACAATGGTACTGGGCAAAAGAATCTGGTTGAATCCTTCGATTTGATTTCCTGGTGGATCTTTTCAGCGGCTATGATACTTGACGAGAGGCCAATTTTTGACCAACAATAATTTAGACAATATCGACTCTTATATCAAGCCAGTTATATTCTATTTTGGATGATTTTAGACCTCTCAAATGATCGCCTAATATTAATTCATCATGACTTACAATGCCTCTACTACGTAGGACGCCAACTGCTGAATGTACTGCTGACCTAGATCTCCCCAGATCTCTTGCTAAGGATGCCTGACTTTTAGGCGCATCAGACTTTGTTAGTCTTGCAACAATTGCACGTTGTAATTCAGATAAACCAACTGGTAGCATTGAAGCAGCCCGAGCATCATCAGTAACACCAGTACCGAGTAAAATTTCTACTTGTGCAGGAGCTCCTGAATAGTAACAAGTTCTTCCATTAACTGACATTGTAGTAACCGAGTTGTCAGATATTAGAACATCCAAGTGATGTCTTAGTGTTCCGTTAGCCGCATCTAATCTTCTTTGTAATTCTCGAAAATGAATCCCGGGTGATCTATCCAATGTTGACATTATATTCATCCTTAGAGGATGTTTCCATTCTTCTCGAGGAGCAGATAGAGTACCTTGTGCAGTAGGGGGGATGAATGTTGGTAGAAGAGAGTTCATACCAAATACAGACCCAGTCACCGTAAAGAGGGCTTGAGCGAACAAAGAAGGCCTACTACGCCACTGTTCAACCAATGCCATAAGTTATTTTTATCACAAATAGGCTTTCAAACATCCGGTTACTTGAATCACTTACGCATCGTAATGTACAGTATCTAATAGTTGATCATTCATCTTCTGTAACAAGTTCCTTACTTATTTTCATGTAGGCTACTAGAGGGCCTAGAAGTCGGCCACAAGTTCTTCCGTGAGTTGTTAGTCTGTAAGTCACTCTTATTGGAGGCCCTTCCTCAACAATTCTTTCTACCAGTTTATGCTTTTGACATGTTGTCAATTTATCTGAAAGAGTTCTTGACGAGATCCCTCTCAGTAGAGTTCTTAGTTCATTGAATCTACGATCCCCTGCAATATACAGTGCAGCTAGTATTTCTATTGTCCACCGAGATGAGAACATCTCAAAAGCATCTACAGCGGCATCTACTTCCCAACTAATATCTACATCTTCATCATAATATGAAGCAAAAATTTTCCTAATACTACGTCCATTTTTTTGCACTCTATCTATTGATTTTTGGATTTCATCAAAATCATTGCTTCCTAATACCATTGGCGACCTAGACATGTTAAACAGGTTACGCAGAATGTATCTAGTGTATAAAATGCACCTCGGTGCATCCTGTTCCACTTCTCTATTGATATATAACGGGCCATTCGCTCAGTGTGAAAACTACACCGAGTTGTAGAATAACACCGAGATGATTGCTATGGAAAATTGGCTGAATAATTTTATGGAAGAACTAGTAGATAATTGGACAAAAATGGAGGAGGGAGAAAATGAAACTAATTGAAATATGGCTACTTTTTCTTCGGGGAGCCGCAGAATATCGAACTCCTGCTTGGATACAATCTCCACGTAGGCCATTAAAGGAAAAAATCCGCAAATCTAAGTTTTAGATTTCAATTATTATTGTAAGTTGGTCTGCGGCCTTCAATTAATGCACTTAACCCTTCTAGAGAATCATTAGTTGCAAAGATCTCCTCAAGTCTTTCTAGCTCTAGGGACAATCCTTTCTCTAGATCATCACCTGTATTGATTGCATCTTCAAGTAGTGCACTTGACATAGAAATTGCAATTGGAGCCGCCCTGCTAAGAGATTTCAACTGTTTAATTACCATTTTATCATCAGTACTGAATCCCTCTGGGCATTTACCTGAGTTAATTGATTGCATATTATTATCGCTGTAAAAATCTAGTGCAAAAGTAACAGTAGGGTGTGAGAGATCTGCAGGTCGACCTAGATATTTAATTGCCGGTTTTCCTGATTTTGTGATAGATGCAATTGTTTTATTGACATCACCAGGATTTACTAGATGAGTTAGAAGGCCAAGGGCCATTGCACTTTCAGAATCAAGGAAGTTCCCTGCTAATATTGCGAATCTTGCTGCTTCAATTCCACATATTCTGGTAGTACGTTGAGTTCCTCCAAGCCCGGGATAGATTCCAATACTTGTTTCAGGAAATCGGAATTGGGTTCTTCTTGTTCCGATCCTGTAATCACAAGCAAGCGCTAATTCTAATCCGCCACCTAATGCTAGTCCAGTTGTTAGAGCAATTGTTACTTTGTTAGAATGTTCTAATTTGGACAATACTTCATGACCTTTTGCTGTGAAATCATAAATCTCTGAAAATGAATCTGCACGAATTTTGTCTACGAAGAATTTCACATCTGCTCCCGCAACAAATGCCTTACCCGCTCCGTCTAGTATAATCGTTGATATGTCATCACGCGAATTTAGTGAGTCCAATACTGACCCTAATTGCGATACAACAGTTTCATTTAGAGCATTCATTGCTTCAGGTCTATTGATACAAACCGTGGCAATGTCGTTTTCTATGATTGTGTCTACATAGCTGAATTTTAGAGGCTTAGAGATTTGAGAAAACCAATCAGGAAGGGTAAAATCTGCTAATTCAGCATATTTTTGTGCCATCGATACAGCTTTTGAAATCCCAAATTGGTTTGCCATTTCAAAAGGACCTTGCGCCCATCTCAGTCCAACTTTTGCTCCTCTGTCGACGTCTTCAATTGAGCACACTTCTTCTTCAACAATCTGTGCTGCAACTGCAAAAACTTGTCCAAGTAAACGCTCTCGAATTATTGTAGCAACTTCTTCACTGCAATCAGTGTCATCACCAATATCCCACATTTCACCTCTTGCCACCATATCTCGAAGTACAGATGCTCCAGTGAAGCGTTTGCAATCTAATTGTCCAGCGAGATAATCTGTAGAATGCAATGCAATTGGTGGACCTGTAAGATTCATCAAAGCAAATGGACCCATGCCAATATGGAATGCTTTCTCAGCCACTGAATCAATTGCAGCAGCACTGGCAACTCCTTCTTCTAGCAATAAGCAAGCTTCGTTTAACCAGGGAACAAAGAAGCGATTGACTACAAAACCAGGTCTGTCTTTACAGATTATGACCACCTTGCCCATAGTTTTGCAATATTGTTCCACAGCATCTAGGGATTGTTTAGATGTTGAATTAGCAGGAATGATTTCAATTAAGCGGTTTTTTGCTGGGTGATAGAAGAAATGCAGACCAACAAATCGATCAGATCTTCCAGACGCCTCAGCCAGTTTGTTTACACTAAGTGAAGAAGTGTTTGAAGCTAGGATTGTTTGTTCATTACACACTTCATTAAGGGTGGAAAAGACTGCGGTTTTAATATCAAAATCCTCGAATACGGCTTCAATGACTAAGTTTGTCTCTGGATCAACATTTTCAGTTCCAATAACTCCTGTAATTCTTCCTTTGATTTCTTCAGCCTCAGCCTCACGAAAGATACGTCTTTGAATTGCTTCTTCCAAAAAACCAGCAATTATTGATTGCCCACGTTCAACCCATTGTTCTTCACGGTCGACCATTTGTACCTTGAATTGCTCCTGAGCAGATTTCTGAGCAATTCCTGAGCCCATGTTCCCCGCCCCTATGATTGCCACACTCTCAATGGGTTGCATAGTGTATCGAGTTGATTCATACCAATGAAGCCACCGATTGCTCCCCTTCGTAAGGAAGGACTCTATGGAGGTCAATCGCCGAATATTCTATCAGAGCGATTAGCGGTAGGTGTAATGTGATTGGGTCAAGGCGAGTCGCAGTTCTCTTTGTACTGCTCCTTCTTCTTTCCACCAGTCAGATTGCATTTGCTAATTCAACAGGGAAGACTGGTAGCTCAACTTCTGGTTGCACTTGTCATGGCAATGCTGCTTCCATATCTCCCTCATTGAGTGGTTTACCTTGGGGGGCAGGAGGATACACACCTGGCGCTACTTACTCTCTGAATTGGGATGGAGGTCCACACATACAAGGTGATGGTGGTTTTAATTTAGATGCAAGTTCAGGAACTTGGTCCAATCTTGGGACGCATGTAAAGTTGCAGAATGGTGAATTGACACACACCATTGATATTTCACGATCTTGGTCAGCTGATTGGACTGCTCCAGTTGTAGGAACCGGTAGTGTTGATTTTGATCTTGCAGTGCTATACGCAAATGGTAATGGCCAAACATCAGGGGACTCATGGGGTACAGGTACTTGGAGGCTTAGTGAATCCTCATCTGGAAGCAATACTCCCCCTGAGGCTCAGAATGTATTTTATTCGCCCAACCAGCCAACTAAGGCGACTCTTTTATCTGTTGAATATGACTATTTTGATGCTGATGGTGATTCCGAACAGGGTACGAAGATAAGATGGATCTTAGATGGTCTAAATGTAAGTGCTCTGAATGATCAAAAAACCATAAGTCAAGATTGGTTGAATAAGGGGCAAATTTGGGAATGTACTCTTACTGTAAAAGACGGACAAGATTTTGGTAACTCAATTAATCTTGGTCCAATTACTATCAATAATACTCTACCTATTGCACGTAATTTAGAAGTTAGTCCAGTGAACCCAATAGATACTGATGAGTTACGTTTGGATTACGAATACTTTGACTTGGACGGAGATGCTGAACAATTAACTCAGATCAGATGGTATTTAGATGGCGCAAGAATTTCTGAACTTGATGATGAAGATAGGGTAAATTCACTTATGATTCGAAGCGGTGATCAATGGGAAGCATCTGTAACTCCTCATGATGGTGAAGATTATGGAAATACAGTATACACTGGAGTAGTAGTAATTGGCTCTTCTAACAATCCTCCCACAGCTACCGCCTACGTGTCTCCAGTTGGAAATGCCCAGACAGATGATGTCCTGCAAGTAATTGTTGGATGGACAGACCCCGATGGCGATTTTGTACAGCAAACTGAGATCAGATGGCTTAGAAATGGCGTTCAATATTCTGCTTACAATGATTTAGACTATGTTCTATCTGAATCCACATCTAAGGGAGATGAATGGGTGGCAAGAGTACGTGTTAGTGACGGACTTCTTTGGTCAAATTGGGTAGAAACTGGTTCTATTGATATCCTAAATACCCCCCCTCAGGTTACATCGGTAAATATGCTTCCTGAGGGAATATTAACTGCTAACACAAATCTGAGTGTAGTTTGGGAACAAAGTGATATTGATGGAGATCTCGAAATAAACAGTCAGATTAGGTGGTGGGTTGATGGAAATTGGATTCAGGAATATGATGGTTTGACAATTATACCATATACCGAAACAATCCGAGACCAGAGTTGGTCAGTACAAGTAATTCCAGGTGATGGTGAAGATTTAGGAACAAGCATGAAGACCACTTCTCGTTATATTGAAAATGGCGCTCCTTCTGTTCCAGATATTTGGCTCGGTAATGCTGAATCCTCATATCAAGGATCTTTTACTGACCGTCCTGAATCTCCTATTATCCCTGCAAACTCTCTGTCAGCTCTGGCCGTCAATGTTGCTTCGGTAGATCTCGATGATGAACCAGTTCTCTTTTCAGTTTCTTGGCTTAGGAATGGATATGCAGTTCCTGATTTAGATGATACCTGGTTAATACCACCAGAACGTTTGGAACCAGGTCAGATATGGACTGCTAACGTTTTAGCAAGTGATCCATGGGGTTTGAATACTAGTTCATCATTAGATATTGAAATTGCAAATTTACCTCCTCAGGCTGCTTACATAATTGATCCGCAACCACCTATTGCAGGGGCATACATGGTAATTGATGGCACAGTATCAAATGATCTTGATGGAAATGTAGTTTCATGGTTTTGGACTATTGATGATTATTCCTATACTGGTCCGAAAGTATCTATTCAATTAGGCGAGGGTTCTCATTCGGTTTATCTTAGTGTTGTAGATGATAGGGGTGGTTCCTCCAATACTTCTGGAGTGATAAATTTTGAATATGTTGCTACTGTAAATAACCTAGACGCTTCAATGTCTGGAGCCAATGTTGAATTAACTTGGAATTGGAATGGCGCGGATAGTGTATTCAGAATTTATCGTTCCTCTTCCTCATTCGGAGAAGAGATGCCATCTACGGGCCTACCTTTACCTAGAGGGTTAGAGCCAATTGGAGTGACTAGTGAAACAAGTTGGAGCGAGTCTGCTCCAGTTGCAAGTATTCTACATTATGTAGTAACTGCTGAAGTTTCAGGTGAAGAAGTAGTTTGGATGATTGAGTCAGAAAATGTTGCTTCTGTTAATGCTACTGACGCACCACTACATATTGATAATGAGCCAATTGGATCAATTCAATTATTATCATTTCCATTAGCAATAATCATGCTAATTTCAGGAATGTTAAGTATAGCATTAACTACAGTACAATATCGTAGGAGGTTGAATAAATGAGATCTCGAATGTTTGTAATTAGTACAGTATTAGTATTGCTATTAGCCGTTCAAGGAAGTGTTGCTAACCCTGGAGGAAATGGCGATGAAAATCGAGATTTCAATTGTGCAGGTTCATGTCATGGAGACCCTGCATTTAACCAACAATCTTCCGCCGAGATAGACATAGTTTCAAGTTCTGAATCTTTTGCAGGAACTGCTTACCAATTTGAAGTAATTATTAACAATCCAGAACTATCATCTAATCGTTTACTTGGAGCGTTTCTTCTATCATCTACTAATGGCAACGGAGATCATCCCGAAGAAAATGGTTGGAATATAATTCAAGATCCTAATGGAGGATCTTCTAATTATGTTGAATCTGTAGTTCCTAGTAGTGGATCAATTAATCTTGTTTGGATATTAGAAACACCTCAAGAGCAACAAATAACAGAGCTAATTGTAGAAATTCATCACGGAGCGAATCCAAATGAAATGAATCGCGCTTTTTTCGGACTCTCTGAACCTCATCTGATTGAAGTTATCCCGGTTCCAGAAAATCTTCCTGGATTTGCAGCAGATTGGTCCGCCCCCTCTTACCGTACAACAGGAGATACATCTCCAATTCTTCTGCTAACCCAAAATACAACGTCTGTAGAAGTATTATGGATGCTTGAGGGTGAGTCTCAGAATCATGTTACAACAGTCGAATTGGTTGAAGAGAATCAATGGTTAGCGTATCTTCCAGCGACTATGGGGGATACTAGAATGCTATACCAAGTTAAAACTTCAAATGAAGAGTTTGAAGTTGCTCAACCATGGTTAACTATGGGTACTCAAGAACCAGAATTTGATGGTACAATCTGGGGTGCAGGATTACAAGGGTTTGCAGGAGCCTTGATAATTTTAGCAATAGTAGTAAACTTACAAGCAATATTGCAACCTCAAAAAGAGAGAAGTAAAATAGATCATACATCTATTGTAGAGGAATCGTCCGAAAATAATCCTAAAGATTATCTCGATCGACTTGTTAAGTATGATGAATATCCCGATTTACTTTGGGATCCGGTTGAAGAAGAATGGGTAAAAGAACCCAATTTGGATGGTGATTAATATGTATGAAATTGCGTTACACCATTTGGTAGTTGGTCTAGTAACAGGAACTTCGACACTTGCTTGTATTAGTTCGATTATTGCTTGGGTTTCTACTTATTTTTCTAGTGGTGATAATATACGTAATTATTTTGACAAGGCCGCATATGTTTCAGCAATCGCTGCCATTCCCTTAATGCCAATTGCTGTAATTTCAGGGACTTTGTCCATGGGAGACCCTGGAGGGGATGCAATGAGTTACAATAAATTCCTATTTACTGGATTAACTACTGGATTATTGCTTTCATTGATAGTTGGGAGATGGCGTTTTGGCCCAAATATCTGGTTAGATAAACGTCTAGGTATGTTACAGGGATTATGTGCTATTGGGACTTTAATTTGTGTAACCATTCTTGGCTCAATAGGTGGTAAAATGTCTCTTGGTAAATCAACAATGGATTTGATACCATTTTGGCCTCAGTTCAATCAGTCTATAGTACTCAACCAATGGTTTTCTTTGACCATGTTTTTGATAGGAATTTTTGCAATGATAATTGCATTTAGACTCGGTCCTGAAATTAATGAAGTATCGGAATCCGATTATTGAATAAGTTCTTCAATTATTTTTTTGATTCGTTGTGAATGCCCTTCCGGTGAAAGATTCAAATCAGTAATTTTTGCACGTCCTTCTTTAGCCCATTTCTTCCTCATTCCTGGCTCTGTAGCTTCTTTCAGAGCCTTTTGCCATTCTAGCAAATCATTTCGAGGAATAAGTCTCCCATTTATCCCATCATCAATAGTATCACGGAATCCTCCTTCATCTACAAATAATGCAGGAGTTCCTACTGCAAAAGCCTCTATTGGGGTTAGACCAAATGGTTCACCATATGCCATACTAACCACTGCAATCGAACGCCTCATTGTTGCAGTTAACTGAAGATTAGTTAGTTTAGGCGGAGTCCAGAATCTTACAGATCTGGAATTAGCATGATCACGTAAGGCCTCAATTTCTTCAAAACTTCCTCCTCCAACTAGAACTAATCCAACCCCACTACCAGTTAACATCGAGATAGTTTCCCAAACTCCCTTACTCCAACCTGAGTGGCCAATAGTAGTCACCCATGGTGGATCTGGTAATTCCTCTAAGTCAACCCACGCCTTATTTTCTTCAATGCTTGCTTCTCTAGAATATTCACTAAAATCTATGCTTGGATGTACAAATCCTGCTTTGTAATCATACACTTCCTCGATTCGACTGGCACTGTAACTAGAATTTCCACTGATTTTTACTTTCTTTCTCTTCAGAAAGTTAGTTATTATTTTTTGATCATCACGTAACATTTTCCTCAGACCGATTCTAGTTAGATTCATGTTTCTCTTAGGTTCTCCTTTAACATTGAGATGTAATACATCTTCATACAGTCCTCTATGTGGTTCTAGCATATACAAATGGAATGCACAGTTATTAGGTACTAGGCGAATAATTCCAAAAGAGCCATCTCCACTTACTAGATGAACAGCATCTATATTTCTAAGAGCATCTTTCAAACCAATAACGGATTTCCATGCCTTAGTTGAGGATCGTAAATCAGAATTCATAATTTTTCCAATAGCACCATCACTTGGATACCAGGATTTTTCTGGGGTTAGTAATTTGAAATCTATATTTAGAGCACATTCCCTAAGTTCCTTACAAGGTTGAATAGTTGCTACTGTTAAATCAAAATCATTAGCAAGTGCCGGAAGGTTTCTGATTAGGTCTCTTTCAGCCCCTCGCATCGCTTCAAAGGTACCCTTGGCGACTAGTAATTTCAACTTCGAATTTTCTTCAGTCAATAAATCACCCATTCTAATCTAACTATTCAATTATACGATCATAGACTTTCAATACATCTTTAGTTATTTGTGGCCAAAGATAATTGCAAGCAGCGGTATGTCCCGCTTCACCCCATTCGCCCCTTTGTTCAGGAGTTGCCGATAGTACACTTTGGATCGCATTTGAAAGTTTTTCAGGATCATTTGGTTCAACAGATATCCCCGCTCTAGGTTCAGCTACTATTTTTCCGAGATCATTTACATCGGCCATAATAGTAGATGATTTTGCATACATTGATTCTAACATAACAGTGGGTAGACCTTCAAATCTTGAAGGTATAACTATGCCAGTAGATTCCTCAAGGAGCCAACGTTTCTCTGCTTCACTAACTAGGCCAAGTTGATGTATTCGATGATTATATCTTGACTTTGCAATACGTTCTTTTAACCAATCTCTAAGTTCTCCTTTTCCTGCTATAGCAAGATCAAAATTAGGTTCAGATTCTCTTGCTAAAATATCCCAAGCATCCATTAGTATATCAAGCCCTTTTTGCTCACTAAGACGGCCTATAAAGGTCATAAGAGGTTCTTTTTCATTATTTAGAGGAAGATTTTTTGGTTTTTTCGATTTTTCCTCAATGGGGGAAAATCCATTTGGAATAATATCGATATTGCCCTTCACTCCTTTACTCCGCAGTAGATCACTAAAATATTGAGTTAGAACTATTCTGGCTTGACTATCATGTAGAGTTCTACGCCCTTGAAGTATCCATCTGATTTGCTTTATGAATTTTGCAATTACTCCTTTTTTAATGTAATCATTATGGTATGTAGTGACAACAGGTATTCCTGATTTCTTGGCCATCTTTAGAGATTTTCTGATTAATATCGGCAAGGTATCATGTAAGTGTATTACGTCGAATTCTTCCATTGATAGTCCTTCTAAATCTACAACCGGATCTACACCCCTAAGTACACGGCTAGGTGGTAAACGAATGACCTTCACCCCTTCTCTTTGGAATGTTCTTGGCTCATGTTTTGGAACATCAGCACACCATACTGTTACATCATGTCCAGACTTGACTAATTCTCGACCAAGCATCTCAACATGCTGGTCGCCTCCACCTACATGAGGCCAGAACCAGACATGGACTAGGAGGACGCGAAGAGACGCGCCGTCGGCAGATGCCATCACACCTCTCCCTCTCTGGGTTCTGATAAACGGCGCGGAACTCCTGACAGCCATCAAATCTAGCGATTATATCTTCTAATTATCCGTTTATGTCATATCTCTTTAGATTCCGGAAGAGTCAATGAAGCGTATGGTTCTGGTTTCTTCGACTGGATCAGATGGTTCGAATAAAATGTGTCAATTAATGGAAAATATACTTTCTAGAGCTCTTATCCCATTCTGGTCACATGCCTCTACAGTATCTTCTTTATCAGAATTGAAACAAGTGATTGATAGTACACCAGTTGATCTAATTCTCGTTACAGATTTACCGTCTGCACGTGAAGTGCCGATAAGTAGAGAATTACCAGCAGTAGGCATCTTTCTAGATGAACAGTTGAATTCAACATCTAATCGAATAATTGATGATCTTGAGTTACTAGATCTTATCTTTACTGAATCCGATATTGAAATTAATTTTTCAAATTCTTCAAGAGTAATCGGTTCAACCTTTGACGTAGAATATTTTGATCCAAGACATAATGAGAGGCCTCGTGAATATATTACAGATTTTGATATAGAAGATAAAATGCTAGTACTGATATCTTCAGATTACAACCTTAGTTTTGTTAAATCTAGCCTTCCACAAGAGATGATAAATGATCTTAATTTAATGTCATTGATAAAATCTCCATCACTCACTCCTGAACAAATTGTTTCAGCTCTACAACACTCTGAAGTTTTGTTAATTTCAGAAGGCCAACCGATACACCCTTTGATTGCAGACCATGCTATGGCGGCAGGTTGTCCCATTATTGATTGCAGAACTGATGACCCACGAAAGTGGAATGACAAACTTTTCCAAATTTGGAAAGAGTGGATTAGATCTGGGAAGGTGCCTAGACATCCAGATGAGAATTTAATCGCAAAAGCGCAAAAGGAGTTCGGATTAGGCTCATTTGGATTAAAAATTGGTAATTATCTTGAAGATTTGTAAATTTATCATATACGTCCTTCTCAAACAACGAATTATAAACACACAAAACGCCGATCATTACATGTTGACAGTCGATAGACTGCACAAAGGATTCGGTTCGGGCAGGCGCCGACTCGAAGTCCTGAAAGGTATCAACCTAAAAGTTGAGAAAGGAGAATTAGTCAGTTTAATGGGTCCCAGTGGCTGTGGAAAGAGCACTCTATTGAACATAATAGGAGGTTTATTAGAAGCCGACTCTGGGCAAATAATCTTAGATTCTTTCCAATATGGGACAAAGTCTCCCAATAAGGTAGTTGATGTCCGTAGAAAAGGTGTAGGTTGGATTTTCCAAGATTTCCATCTTATTGACAGGCTGACAGCTCTAGATAATGTTATTTTCAGTTTGGAGTTATCTGGAATACCCAGTGCAGAAGCTGAAACCAGAGCACGAAATGCTCTTGAGAGAGTAGGATTAGGTGATCGAATGAATTTCATCCCAGATCAATTATCGGGTGGACAGCAACAGAGAGTTGCAGTTGCACGAGCAATATCTGGCTCGAGATCATTGATTCTTGCAGATGAGCCCACTGGTAATCTCGATGTCAAAAGTGGCGAAGAAATAATACATCTATTCCAAGATCTTTGTAAGAATGATGGAATATCAGTTTTGATGGTGACACATGATCCTCTATTGGCATCTATGGCTGATAGAATGCTTCTCTTGAAAGATGGAGTCACTGCTGCATCAGACATACGTTCTGCTTGGGGAATTGAGGAGGTGAACTGATTGGATATTGGTTCATTAGTTTCAGAAGTTATTCCTACGATGGTAATTGCATGGATATTGGTTATACTTTTCATATTCTCAATCAAGAACATAATCAAATTTTTCAGAATAGTATATCGTTTGATTGAGCCATTGATTACACCTGATAAAAAGTTAATTTCAGAGAAAGAAGAATTTTCTTTTGAGAGATTTTTGATAAATTGGTCTCTTTCCTTTAACTCAAAATGGTTGTCTGCTCCAAACAATATTCGTCTAGCAATGCAGAGTGCCTGGAGAGGCAGGGAGAGAGGATTAGCAATATTTTCTGGTGTATTCTTAGCTTCTCTTGTTATGACTACTGTTTTGGCCTATGCTGTCGGTCTCAATCAGGGCTTCTTCCAATTCTCTTTGGAGAATGATGTATTTGATGCCAAAATAGATTTTCAAGAAGATCCAGAGGGTCTTTGGGAAGGTAGAACTAATGATTCGGAAGTTTGGGAGTCATTTTGCGATGATCTAATTGATAGACCAGAATTTTCGGATTGCGGTCTTGTATTTGGTCGTCAAGGAATAAGAGTTTCAGGATTCTTTGATCCCGACTTTGCAAATCCTCAACCATTGAATGTGGAATCCGTGAATAGTACGACTTCAGATTGGACAAATGTGAGCTGGGAGTATCAAGAGGCTTCCGAGAATGGCCCTCCAATAAATGATCAAAGAACAATAAGATTCTATGGTGATGGAATATGGGATGGTGAACTTGGTGAAAGGCATTCTAAATCAATAATATTTGGAGAGTGGCCGTCTTCAGCTTCTGACGCTCAGGCGAATAGATCAATTGTTTTACCATCTAAAATTGCTAGTGCAGCAGGTGTTGAAATAAATGACAAGATAGATAATCTAACATTTTCTTACGTCATAGAGGTGTATGAAGTAGTAGATGCTTTACAGGCTTCTGAAGAATGTAATACTATTCTTGATCCCAATTTTGAAGTTGAACGATTATTTTGTAAGGATACAATGACAGTAACCAATCTTACTGTTGCAGCAATCTATGAAGAAGGAGATTTTGGTAATCCTACCTTGTTATTCCATCCTTTGATGGTTACTGACTCAGTACTTAGTGATGAACAAAAACTGATTTTAATGCAAAGTGATCATGGATATCTGGGTGTTTCTGTTGATAGAAACCAACTTCCTACTTCTTCAACAAGGGCAGCAACTGGTTGGCTTACAGATTTAGGGCGAGATCTAGAATCTGAGAAAGGGGAAGTTACAACTTTTGATCCAAATACAGGTAATGAAACAGGTACAGAAGAAGATTGGATACCTAGATATCATGAAGTTGCCAATGGATCCGGTATTGTTTTAATTTCAGTTGAATATGTTGATCTAATCTCGGGGACAATAAATTTCTTGAACATATTCTTAGGTATTATTCAGGTATTCGATTACATACTAGTTATACCAATAGTGTCACTTTCATTTGTTGTGTTGCTCTATGGTCTAGTATTATCTTTGGAACAGCGAAGAAGAGAAGTAGCAATTCATAGAGTAATTGGTGGGACAGAGGAAACGTTGTCTAGGATGATGATAATAGAAGTATTTGCAATTAGTTCAGTTGCTTGGGGGTTAGGATTTATTCTTGCTTCGGTTGCTGTTGATGTGGTTCTCAGAGCTGTAGGATTTCTCAGATTTACTGACGAGGGAGATTTCAATGTTGATCCCATTCTAAGTATTCTTTCAACTTTCATAGTAGCTTTACTAACAATTGCAATTGCTTATTGGAGAGGTTCTGTAACAACTGGAAAATTCCTTTCAATGGAAATAGATGAAGGTGTGAGAAAAGTTCGTGCTCAGAGAGAACCATATTATCTTCTTCATTGGATGACTTTTGGCCTTGGGCTGTTTGCTTTTATCGAGAGCTGGATACAATCTAATGGAGGGTTTTTCATATGGGGTAATTCTGGAATAGTTACTAATTTCATTTTCAATGCTATTCTTCTTCTTCTTGGTCCATTCTTCCTTTGGATAGGTGGTGCTCTGGTCCTTTCCCGAATTGGAGCCGCAGGACCTCAGATTCTCAATCGTCTATTTGGTTGGTCCCCAGCAATTTCTGATATTCGTAGAGGTCTGAGTGGATCTGGATCAAGTAAGTCAGTCAGTCAGTTATCTTTGATTCTTTTACTTACATTGTCGATAGTTACTCTAGCGGCAGTTCAGGGACATACTGGTACAATGGTTGATGAAAGAACCACAAATGCTCAGAATGGTGCTGATCTAATGGTTCAATTTGATACATCTCTTACAGAGCAAGAAGCCCGTAATCAAATCATGCAATCAATAGTTTCGATAGATGATAATGACATCACAGAAATTTCTTCAATGACTTCTGTGGCTCAAACTATTACCAAAACAAAGGCAGAAGGAACTATGCTGATTACATGGGTTTTATTTGATGGTCATGAAGATACACTGATCTGGGATTCCCAGGCTATACCCGGAGATGATATTAATGAAATATCTGAAACTTGGAGACTTGGTGGTTACACAGCAGGTAGCGATGCTCGAAACTCTTTGGATGACCCATCAATAGGAAAATCCCTAACATTACAATACACTACATATGAAATTAATCAATTCGGATTACCTGTGGAAACGGGTGTTTCTGAGACTACGGTAAATTATGCAGGTCGTCATCAATGGGTACCTGGAATTTCTTCCATAGAATCAGATTCTGTAATTGTTATTGGTGAAAACACTTACAGAGAACTGGTTGGAAATCAGACAGTTGACTCACATACATCAACAACATGGATGTTTGAACTATGTGATGAAAGTGAATCCGGTTGTTCAAATGCTTTGGAGACATTGAGTGCTGATCTAAAGAGCAATACTGGAGTGGTATCCGCTTCCGATTGGTCTACAGCCCATGAGCAGAACGAGCGTAATGGTGGTCTAATATTTGGTACTCCAGGATTACTCAGTATGATGTTTGTAGTAGCGGCTTTAGCATCAATTTCTTCTGCATTCGTCTTCTTATCTCTAGTTCTAAGTCAGAGAAAAAGAGAATTAGCAATTCTACAGGCAATAGGAGCTAGCCCAAATCAAGTCATTCGCTTAGTCCTCTTTGAGATAATGTCAATCCTTCTCATGAGTATGATATTGGGAGTGACTCTAGGTCTAGCAGTATCTGAATCATTCAATGGATTCTTTAGTATATTTGGCTTTATTTTCCAACTCTTCCTTGGTCAGAGTGTACCTATAGATAGAAACTTAGTTTGGCCATGGTCAGAAATTATATTAGTTAATGGCCTAGTATTAGTTGCAGTAATAATATCACTATTATTTACAACAAGAAGAGCATTAGACTCAGACTTAGCCACGGTCTTGAAGGGGGAGTGATATTATGGACAAAGAAATACTTCGTGCAAATTCACTTTATCATATCTATGAATCTAATGCCGAGGATGGAAACGTTGTTGCTCTAAGAGGCCTAAGTATGACAATGTTAGAAGGTGAAGCAGTTGCTGTAGTTGGACCTTCAGGTTCTGGAAAGTCGACACTTCTGAAGTGCCTTGGTGGACTGATGAAACCATCAGCAGGATCAGTAGAATTAGCTGGCACTAGAATGACCCGACTAACAGGTAAAAAATTAGTCAAACTAAGACAAGAAGCTGTTTCTTTCATCTTCCAAGATGCTAACTTACTCCCTCATCTAAATGCTATTGACAATGTTGCTCAACCACTGATCCATCAAGGTATTCTCGCTAGAACTGCGAGGCCAAAGGCCCAGGCTCTTCTTGATACCCTTGGGATGGGTGAAAGATCGTATGGTATGCCAGATCAATTATCAGGAGGTGAGCAACAACGAGTTGCTATTGCTAGAGCATTGATTACAGAACCAAAATTAATTTTGGCGGATGAGCCCACTGGAGCACTGGATCCGATAACAAGTAGAGAAGTATTAGAATTATTTAGAAAACTCCACAAAGAAAGTGAGATGGCATTCCTCCTTGTCACGCACAATCGTGAAGTTGCATCTTTCTGTGAGCGTTCTTTAGAGCTTAGAGAAGGACGATTCATAGCTCAACATGGTACTGATGTTGACATAGGTGACTTATCCGAGTCTAGAGAATTAATCATTGATGATTCAGGAACTGTAACTCTTCCTCCTGATGTGTTACTAAACTTAGGAGGACCAGGTAGATTTGAGATGTCAGATCTTAAGAGAGATATGCTTCATTTAGATAGGGTTGATGCAGACAAAGTGATTATCTCGTCAGAAAATGGAAAGATGGTACTTTCTTCTTCTTGTCCAGCATGTAAATATGATTATGGAGATAGTGATGAACAACTTTGTCCAAATTGTGGTTCAAGCCGACCTATGGTGAATGAATAATATTCAACATACAGGTAGAGGAAATTCCATCGGTCTAGCAATACCCAAGTCTTTGGGTAATTCACGTACTTTTTCAGGTAATACCACAGGTATCATTTCTTTCCCAATTAGAGCCACTCTACTTTCTCTTCTCTCAGATAGAACTTCTCTTCCTACAAGTGGTGCTAAATTTTGGCTGAAGTTCATTACATCATCATGACTAGGCATATTCTCTATTGTATGATTTGAGCGAGAATTCCCGACAAAAACATATCCTTTTGCCTCAATGAAATCAGGATCTGCAATATTATCTAGCCTAGCGTAGTCCTTG
>CESM01235510.1_pt1 | contig 23547 bp, 18 predicted proteins | sample 361421 | NCBI WGS metagenome assembly CESM01 (sample SAMEA2622219, study PRJEB7988) | marine metagenome | isolation source: saline water (ENVO:00002010), including | reverse complement strand
AAATTAAATTTAGATGACATACAAGAACTAATAAAATTTGTTGCAAAATCAGGAGCAACCGAAGTAGACTTAGAAATAGATAATATTAAAATATCTATAAAATCTCCGCCTAAAAAGAAAAGAGGACAAATAGAAGATGTTCAATTAGTACAACAAAATACTAGCCAAGTTATACCTGTCCCAAATCAAACAATACCAGTACAAAATACAACTGGAATTAATGAAAATACTCATTCTGATAATGAAACAAAAGAAGTTGTAAAATCAGAAAATGAAGATAAATATTTAACAATTAAAGCTTCTATGATAGGAACTTTTTATAGAAGTCCATCTCCTGACAAACCTGAGTTTGTAAATGTAGGTGATAAAATTACAGAAGGTGATACTATTTGCGTCATTGAGGCTATGAAATTATTCAATGAGATTGAATCAGAAATTTCAGGAACAGTTATTAAAGTTCTTGTAGATGACGCAAGTCCTATTGAATTTGATCAACCACTATTTTTAATAGATCCATCATAAATTCAATTCAATTATGTTTAAGAAAATATTAATTGCAAATAGAGGCGAAATTGCTTTAAGAATAATCCGTTCATGCAAAGAAATGGGTATAAAAACTGTTGCTGTATATTCAAAAGCAGATAAAGATAGTCTTCACGTACGTTTTGCAGATGAAGCTGTCTGTATTGGACCTGCAGCTAGCTCAGATTCATATTTAAAAATTCCAAATATAATTGCTGCTGCAGAAATAACAAATGCTGATGCAATTCACCCTGGATATGGATTTCTTTCTGAAAATTCTAATTTTTCTAAGATCTGTAAAGAAAATGGAATTAAATTTATTGGAGCTTCTCCAAAAATGATAGATGGTATGGGTGATAAAGCTGCAGCAAAATCTACCATGAAAAAAGCAGGTGTGCCTACTATACCTGGATCAGATGGAATAATTAAATCATTTGATATATGCAAAAAATTAGCATCTGAAAAAGTTGGTTATCCTGTAATGCTAAAAGCAACAGCAGGTGGAGGTGGAAAAGGGATGAGAATGGTTTGGAAAGAAGAGGATTTAAGAGACGCTTGGGACAGTGCCAAACAAGAAGCTAAGGCTTCATTTGGAAATGACTCGATGTATATGGAAAAATTTATTGAAGATCCAAGGCATATTGAAATTCAAATAATTGGAGATCATACTGGTAAAGCTGCACATCTTTCTGAAAGAGACTGCTCTATACAAAGGAGACATCAAAAATTAGTGGAAGAAACTCCTTCACCATTTATGACTAATAAACTAAGAAAAGATATGGGTGAAGCAGCTATTAAAGCAGCTGAGGCTGTTAAATATGAAGGTGTTGGTACTGTAGAATTTTTAGTTGATAAACACAGAAACTTCTATTTTATGGAGATGAATACTCGAATTCAAGTAGAACATCCTATTACTGAAGAGGTTGTAGACTATGACCTAATTAGAGAACAGATTAAAGTAGCCGCAGGGATAAAAATATCAGGTAAAAATTATACTCCGCAACTTCATGCTATTGAGTGTAGAATTAATGCTGAAGATCCTTATAATGATTTTAGACCTTCACCAGGAAGAATAACATCATTTCACTCGCCTGGTGGGCATGGTATTAGAATAGATACACATGTATATGCAAATTATATAATCCCACCATATTATGATTCAATGATTGCTAAACTAATCACTGTAGCGCAAACAAGAGAAGAAGCAATTCAAAAGATGGAAAGAGCCTTGTCAGAATTTGTTATAGAAGGAATAAAAACAACAATACCTTTCCATCAGAAATTAATGCAAGATGAAGATTTCAGAAAAGGTAATTACACAACTAAGTTTATGGAGAATTTTAAATTATAGCTCCCAACTATATATACTATCCAACATTTGCCTTCATATCTACTAATTTATAGACGCTTTTCTTTATAGATTCAACATCATAAAAACATTCCGAATATAATTCATTCTGTGTTCCATGATTTATAAACTTGTCTGGAACTCCTAACCTAACAACTTTAGCATTATAACTATTATCAGACATAAACTCAATTATTGCTGATCCAAAACCTCCTAATAGACAACCATCCTCAATAGTAATTATATTATTATAATTCTGAAAAATATCATGTAACAAATCTTGATCTAGCGGCTTAACAAACCTCATATCATAATGAGCAATATCTAATCCTTTTTTCATAAAATCTTTTTGAGCCTCTAAAACAAAATTCCCTGGGTGGCCAATTGATAAAATTGCTATGTCCGTTCCTTCTTTAATTTTTCTTCCTTTTCCTATAGTAATTTCTTCAAATGGTTTATTCCAATCTAATATGACCCCATTTCCTCTTGGATATCTAATTGAAAAAGGCCCTTTATTTGGCAATTGAGATGTGTACATTAAATTTCTCAATTCTATCTCATTCATTGGAGCGGATACTATCATATTTGGAATACATCTGAAAAACGCTAAATCAAATGCTCCATGATGCGTAGATCCATCTGCCCCTACTAATCCTCCTCTATCCAAACAAAAGACTATATCCAAATTCTGTATAGCGACATCATGTATAACTTGATCATATGCTCTTTGCATAAATGTAGAATATATATTGCAAAATGGCAAAAATCCCTGAGTAGCAAGTCCTGCAGAAAAAGTAACAGCATGCTGTTCTGCTATTCCCACATCAAACACTCTCTTAGGCATTATCTTAAGCATTTTGTTTAATGAAGAACCTGTTAACATTGCAGGAGTGATTCCTACAATATTTTTGTTTTTCTCTGCAAGTTCTATAATAGTCTCTCCAAAAACATCTTGATATTTTAATGGTTTTTTCTCATTAGATTTTGAAATAATTTTTCCTGTCTTTTTATCAAAAACACCAGGTGCATGCCATTTAGTTTTGTCTCCGTCCTCAGCGGGTTTATATCCTTTGCCCTTTTTAGTAATACAATGCAAAATTTTGGGACCTGGAATGTGTTTTAATGCAGAAAATACCTCAGCTAAATGATCGACATCATGACCATCAATAGGCCCAAAATATCTGAATTTTAATGATTCAAAATAGTTGCTTTCTCCAATTAAAGATGATTTTATAGCTGATTCAACTTTTTGAGCTACCTTTTGTGCATTTGGACCGAATTTACTTATCTCACCTAAAACTTTCCATATTTTATCCTTTGCTTTATTATAAGTCTTGGAAGTTGTTATATCTGTAAAATATTCTTTTAAAGCTCCTACAGCTGGGTCTATAGACATGCAATTATCATTTAATACTACTAACAAATTTGTGTCTTCAGTGCCAGCATGATTAAGACCTTCAAAAGCAATTCCTCCAGTCATAGATCCATCGCCAATTACCGCTATGTGTTGTCTATTGTAATTATTTTTTAATTTAGAAGCTAATGACATGCCAAGTGCTGCTGAAATAGATGTAGATGAATGTCCAACTCCAAACGTGTCATATACACTTTCAGATCTTTTTGGAAATCCGCTTATACCTTTATATAATCTATTAGTATGGAATTGATCTCTCCTTCCAGTTAAAATCTTATGACCATATGCTTGGTGCCCAACATCCCAAACTAACTGATCATTAGGAGTGTCAAATATGTAATGTAAAGCTACTGTAATTTCAACTACGCCTAAACTAGCTCCAAAATGACCTCCTTTCTCAGAAACTACATCTATAATAAATTGGCGCAGTTCGTCTGATATCTGCTTTAATTGACTCTTTTCCAATTTTCTTAATTCTACAGGCGAATTAATTTTAGACAATAATTTTCCCGCTTTATATTCTGACATAATTTTATATTCTTAGCAAAGATAATATAAGTTTTTAACATTGTTTTTGTAGATATGAAAAATTACTAGTTAATAAATGAATAATTAGACAAGCAATACAAATAAAAATATCTATTATTTTGCAAACAAAATAATTAATAATAATGAAAATTAAATCCATATCAATAATCGCCATAATTATTATTGCTTTTATTTATTATTCTAAACCAGAAAAGAATGAAAAAATTATAGAGAAAGAAATTATAGAGAAAGAAATTATAATTCCCGAACCTACAATAGATGAAATTATTAAAAAAGGGGTGCCTCAAGACACTATAGATTATGGAGATGGTATAATCTATTCTAATAACAAATTTTCTGTAATTGAAAATATAATAAATCCTGGAGAAGCTCTAAGCCACATACTAACTAAACATAATATTAGCAGTTCTGATTTATTTAATTTAGAAATAATCTCTAAAGACATATTTGATTTGCGAAATATTCAAAGTGGTAAAAATTATACTATAATACACTCAAATGATTCATTAAAAACAGCTAAATGTTTTATCTATGAAAAATCAAAAATTGAATATATCGTCTTTGACTTTAGAGATAGTATAAATGTCTATAAAGATAAAAAAGAAGTAAAATATTTAAATAATACTATAAGCGGTACAATAAAAAAAGGAGAAAGCCTTTGGATCTCCTTATATAGAGAACTTAACTCAGAAAAAGTGCCAGCATTAGTTGATATTTTAGCAAATGATATCTATGCTTGGACTATTGATTTTTCTAGATTTCAAGAAAATGATTCATACAAAGTTTATTATGAAGAGATGTATGTTTCAAATGAATATGTTGGAGTTAATAAAATATATGCGGCTACAATAAAACATAAAGGAAAAATTATCAATGCTTTTCGTTACAATGAGAATGAAAAATATGCTGACTATTTTGATGAAAACGGAAATAATCTTAGAAGCGCTTTTCTTAAATCTCCAATAGATTTTGTTAGAGTTAGTTCTAGTTTTGGAAATAGAAAACATCCTATTTCAGGTAAATGGAAAAAACATAAAGGAACTGATTATGCCGCTAAAACAGGCACTCCAATTATGTCTACAGCAAATGGAACTGTGACATTTGCATCATGGAAAGGAGGGTACGGAAATTGTGTTATCATTAAACATGGTGAAAAATATAAAACATTATACGCTCATTTATCAAAATTTAAAAAAGGGGTTGAAAAAGGAACATATGTAAAACAAGGTGATATTATAGGATATGTTGGTAGCACGGGATATTCAACTGGACCACATTTGCATTATGAATTTTTTGTTAATGGCGTACAAGTTGACCATTATAAACAAGATCTGCCTCCATCTGAACCACTATCAATAGAACACAAAGAATCATTTGAGAAAATCAGAAATAATTATATTAAAATATTAGATAATTTTGTAAAATAGCAAAATGAAATATAATAGAGAATTATCTCTGGGGTTTATTACCTTTATTTTTATTAGTTTTTTTAATTCAATTTCTATATTTTCTCAGCATTCATTTCCTTTTTGCGAAAATAAAGGTCAATTGCCTAATTATATTTTTTCAAAAGTAGATATTCCTTCAGGATCATTATATTTTCAAAAAAATAAAATTATTTATAATTTCTATGATCAAAAACAATTACAAAAAAGGCATGATTTAATTAACAAAGATGAATATATAAACGCTCATTCTTTATCAGTAGAATTTTTAAATTCAAATAATGAGTCAAATAGTATTTTAAAAAATAAAAGTAATTATTTTGAAAATTACTATTTAGATAATATTTCAGTAAATCAAGTTTATTTTTTTGATACATTAATTCATGAAAATATCTATGAAGGTATAGATTATTACATATACCCTTCAAAAGAAGGTCTTAAATATGATTGGAGAATATCACCTAAAACTTCTCCTAACAAAATTAAATTGAAATATACCGGACAAGATAATATTTTCTTGAAAAGTGACAATTTAATAATAAAAACCTCATTAAATATAATTACAGAAATTGCTCCCATTGCATATCAATTTATTAATGGAGAGAGAATTGAGGTTGAATGTAAATTTAAATTAAAAAATAATATAATTAGTTACGATTTCCCAAATTTATATGACAAAAATGAGGAGCTAATAATTGATCCAGTTTTAATTTTTTCAACATACTCAGGATCTACTACTGACAACTTTGGATATACAGCTACATATGACCGATATGGATTCTTATACTCAGGAAGTACCGTTTTTGGTGTTGGGTATCCCACAACAATTGGAGCATATCAAATAAATTATGCAAATAATAATGTAGGTACAGATATTGCAATTACTAAATATGATTCTACTGGAACTCAGAGAATTTACTCTACATATCTTGGTGGTAGTTTAGATGAATTGCCGCATAGCATGATAGTTAATAACCTAAATGAATTATTTATCTTTGGGACAACTGGTTCTAGTGATTATCCAGTAACTACTAATTGTATACAAAGCTCATTCAACGGAGGAAACAGTTTGTCTCCCAGTGGATTAGGCGTTACTTTCCCAAATGGCACAGATTTAATTATTAGTCGATTAAGTTCTGACGGTGGAATTCTATTATCCTCAACATATTTAGGAGGTTCTGGAAATGATGGTTTAAATACAGCTCAAAAACTTAGAAGAAATTATGCTGATGAAGTAAGAGGAGAAATTGATATCGATAAAAATAATAATATTTATATCGCTTCATGCACTTATTCTAATGACTTTCCAGCAAATTCAATACAAAAAAATAATAACGGTTTTCAAGATGGTTGTATTATAAAAGTAGACAATCAACTAAGTACAATTTTTTGGAGTACATATTTAGGAGGGTCAAATGACGATGCAATATATTCATTAGCGCTTGATGAAAATAATAATATCTTTGTTACAGGTGGTACAAACTCTTCAGACTTTCCAGTTTCTAGTGGAGCTTATCAAAATACTTATCAAGATTCTATAAGAGCAGATGCATTTATATCACATATTAGCTCTGATGGAACATCTATATTAAATTCTACTTTTTTTGGATCAGATCAATATGATCAATCATATTTTGTAGAACTTAACTCAAATGAAGAAGTTTACATCTTAGGTCAAACCAAATCTCTTGGCATGAGTCTAGTAAAAAATGCAAATTATTTTACTCCATCCGCAAGTCAATTTATATCAATTTTTTCAAATGATCTTACTGAGTTATTAAGATCTACTGTAGTTGGAACTGGAAAAGGAAGCCCAGATATATCTCCCACAGCATTTTTAGTAGATGTATGTAATAATATTTATATATCAGGTTGGGGTTCCAATACTGGAAATGGACCTTTATCAACATTAAATATGCCTATAACATCTAACGCATATCAATCTAGTACCGATGGAAATGACTTTTACATTATGGTGATAAATGATAATCTAGATAGTTTAACTTATGGATCATACTTTGGAGGGAGCCAAAGTGCTGAACATGTAGATGGGGGAACAAGTAGGTTTGACAAAAAAGGTGTTATCTATCAATCAGTATGTGCTGGTTGCGGGGGAAATAATGATTTTCCAATTCTACCAAATCCAGGAGCAGTTTCTTCTATAAATAATTCAACAAATTGTAATAATGGTGTCTTTAAATTTGATTTTAATTTTCCTATAATAATTTCTGATTTTGATGCCCCATATGTAGGATGTAATAATAGAATTAATTTTACTAATTTTACTAATAATTTGCAAAATTCTACATATCTATGGGACTTTGGGGACGGAAATTTTTCTAATGACAAAAATCCTACTCACCAATACTTTTCTCCAGGAATTTATAATGTCAAATTAATTTCTTCTTCAATTAACTCATGTAATATCTCTGATACAATAGTAAAACAAATCTATATACTATCAAATAGTTCTTCTGAATTAGAACAAATTAAAGTATGCAAAAATGAAAGTATTCAAATTGGAATTATACCAATTAATCAAAATGGTATTAATTACTATTGGGAACAAAATAATATAAATTTTAATCAAAATATTTCTAATCCAATTGTTACGATAGACACAACAGTTCAATTTAATTTAATTATTTCTGATGGATATTGCTCAGATACATTAAAGCAATTAGTATTTGTAGATAGCATTTCTGTAAACACTAGTAAAGACACAACTTTTTGTAAGGATTCTATACAGGTTTTTGCAAATACAACAGGTAATATTAATTCAATTATTTGGAGTAATTTTAATAATTTTTCTGATACCATTAGCTCTGACCTAAATTATAAAACTAATAATATTGGAACATATTTTGTAAAAGTAGAAAATGATTTTTGTACGAATATAGATAGTGTAAAAATATATAATGATAACATTATAATAGCATTAAGCGGAATTGGTGAAATTTGCTATGGAGATTCTATTTTCATTAAAGCTGACGATCTAAGTCCACTAGAGCCTATTGTAAAATACGAATGGGAATCAAATTATTTGATGATTTTTAATAGAGATTCCTCTAATTTTATATCATATCCTCAAGGCTCAAGTTATTATTCGTTAACTGCAACAAATACTCTTGGATGCATTATTAAAGATTCAATATATGTGAATGTTTATGCATATCCAATATATGATTCTATTTGGTCAAATAATTATACTATATTTTATGGACAAGAGACAGATTTAAATATATCAACTTTTGATAATTTTATATGGAGTATTGGTTCTTCTGAAAAAAATACTATCATTATGCCACAACAGTCAACATGGTATAGTATAAATATTTATAATAAATTTTGTAGTTTAATTGATTCCTTACATATAAATGTATTAGATGTGTTCTGCGATCAGAGTAAAATTATAATTCCAACAGCATTTAGCCCAAATGATGATCAAATAAATGATTTTTATTATATTATTGATAATGACAATATTATCACGAAATTTAAATTAGAAATCTTTAATCGATTTGGAGAAAAAGTTTACTCAAGCAATAAAATTGAAGAAAAATGGGATGGATATCATAAATCTTCAATTCTAACTCCTCAAACTTTGGATTATTATTTAGATGTTGAATGTTATGGAGGTAAAAGCTTATTTAAAAAGGGCAACATTACAATAGTAAAATGAAATATAATTTTTTTTTAATATTAATTTTACTATTAAATAATTCTTTGTTTAGCCAGGATATCCATTTCTCTCAACAATTTGTTGATAGACTTTATTTTAACCCATCCAAAATTGGTGATATTAATGATTACGATTATCGATTATCAATACAAAGAAGATCTCAATGGAAATCTGTAGCAGAACCTTTCTCAACATTTTCAAGTACAATTGAAAGGAAAAACTTATTTAAAAATATAAACATAGGAGCTCAATTTTTCAATGATAAATCAGGAAATTCTAAGCTTAATACTAACCAATTAAATATTGCACTAAATAAAAAATTTTTAGTATCCAATATTAATTATCTCTCATTAGGATTTTTAATAGGAATTGGTCAAAAAAATATAGACTTATCTAGCTTAATATTTCATGATAAAGAAGCATTAATTAATAATAATTTCATATATCATGATTTGGGAGTTGGTTTTAATTTTGATATAAATTATTATAATAATATAAAATATAATTTTGGTGTCTCATCATATCATTTAAATAAACCATCTAATTCATTTAACGCTGATGAAACAATAAGACTGCCAATAAAAAATAATTATAATATAAATATTCAGTATAATTATTTAAAAGATATTTTATTTATTACAGACATAATATATACAAATCAATTATCGAGCAGAGAAATATTAATTGGAAATAGAGCTGAAATAAATTTAGAAAGCCTGATAATATCACCATTAATTTATTGCAGACTTAATGATGCGATAATTTTAGGATTAGGTGTTAAGCAAGATAATATTTCTGCAAACATAAGTTATGACATAAATATATCTAACTTAAGTATTGCGTCAAATAACAAAGGAGGATTTGAATTTTCTTTATTATATTACTGGAAAAATAAAAAAAAGTTGCCAAAAATTAAAAAAGAAATATGCCCAAAATATTTATAATAAAATTATTAATACTAATTTCTTTCATAGGACTATCTCAAGAAGTTAATATTGAACATCTTAATCATAATATAAATTCTATAGGATCTGAATTAAATTTTTCTCAAATAAATATGAAAAAAGCATATTTTTCTTCTGCTTTTTTAGAAAAAGATAAATATCAATCTTTAATTTTTGAAACAGAATTAATAAACGATAATTGGACGCGGGGCAAATATTTGAATCTAGGAGATTCATTTAATTATGCAAATCCATTCTTCTTTGAGAAAGAAAAATTTCTGTATTTTACTATTATAGATAACATTGGTAATAGTAAAATTGCTTACAGAGATATTAATAAATCTAAAAATATCATTTTAAATAACAAAATAAATATAGAAAACAGTATAAATACTCATGGTCATAGAACAATATTTAATAATATAGATGTTTTTTATTTTTCATCAAACAGAAAAGGGGGGTTCGGTGGAATGGATATATGGTTTTCTATAATTGATAAGTTTGGGCAATTTGGAGAACCTATAAATGCAGGAAATAGAATAAATACTAATTTTGATGAAATCACACCATTCTACAACACTTGGACAGGTGAACTTTACTTTAGCTCTAATATAAATGAAAAAGTTAGTGGTTTTGATATTTATAAATCTAAAGGGTCATTAAACTATTGGAATAGTTCTATTAAAATTGATGAGCTATGTTCAAATCTAGATGATTTATATATATCTTTCTTTGATAGTATTAGTGGTTATTTTTCTTCCAATAGACCTCCTTCATTAAAATCTAATGACTCTAATTGTTGTAATGACATATTTTCTTTTAAATATCCAAAATTAAATGAGAAAAAAATTACTCCTCCAGATAGCATTATAAAACAACTACCTATTTCTTTATTCTTTCATAATGATGAACCAAAACCTCTTGTTGGAATTTCAAAAAGATCAACAGAGTCGACATATAAAGATTGTTATATTTCATATTACAAATTAAAATCTGAATATTATCAAATAAATAACAATAAAATTATATATGATTTCTTTGAATCTATATTAAAGAAAAACTATGTCTCATTAAATAATACATTAAAATATATATTGATTGCATTAAATAATGGCAAAAATATAGAGTTACACATAAAAGGATATGCTAGTCCGCTTCATGAAAAAGAATATAATATTGATTTATCAAAAAGAAGAATAACCTCTGTAATAAATTACATTAATAAATATAACAACAGCTCATTTCAAAAATATATTAAGTGGGGGAATCTTAAGATTATTGAACTTCCTCTTGGTGAAAATAAAGCAAAATTAAATGTAAGTGATAATCCTAATAACAGAAAGAAATCAGTGTATAGCCTTGAAGCAATGCTTGAAAGAAAAATTGAAATAGTACAGATTATTGAAAATCACCAATAAAGAAAAAATATCTGAAATATTACTGCTAAAAAAAAACCTGAATATATCTGAAGAAAATTATGAGATTTCAATGAATATCTAGCAAAAGCTAATAATGATGAAAATAAAAAGAATACTAAAATAAAATAAAATAATCCACTATAAATTTGATGTAATACTATAAATGTTCCACTAGCTGTTCCAACTCCTATCATATGTAAACTTATTTTCCAAAAATAATTAATAATTAACGATATTATGACTAATAAAATTCCTCCCAAAAAAACTTTTTCAATAATTGGCACGTAATAAAAATATTCTTTTAATAAGTAATATCCAATATAATAATAAACAAAAGTGCTGAAAAGTGGATTGTTTCTCTCATCTCTAATATTTAACTCTAAATTACTAATGAATTTAAATTTTTTTAGTAACAAAATATGTATTACAGGAAAAATAATAGTAAATAGTACAATTATAGATAAAATTGAAACTAAATTAGATCTAAGTAAAAAATAAAAATCTTCTACACCTCTAAAGATAATACAAAAAATTATTAATGGAATTAAAATTGGATGCATTATGTATGAAAAGAATTGAGTAAATTTCATTTATATTATCCTACGATATTTTGACTTTTCAATACCTAAATCACTTCTATATTTTGATACAGTTCTTCTAGAGATATGATAATCCTCTTCACCTAATAAGGCGCATAATTGATCATCAGTATATGGATTATGCTTGCTCTCCAAATCAATTAATTCCTTTAATTTATTTTTAATTAATTTCGTTGAAACTAACTCACCATTATCCTTTCTATAAGCTTCAGAAAAAAGATCTTTTAATAGCAATGTTCCAAAAAATGTTTCAACATACTTACTATTTGTAACTCTTGAAATTGTTGAAATATCCATATCTATTAACAAAGCTATGTCAGAAAGTATCATAGGTTTTAAATATTTTTCATCTCCAGTCAAAAAATACTTTTCCTGAAATTCTACTATAGCATTCATTACTTTTAATAATGTTTCTTCCCTCTTAATTATTGAAATAGTAAACCAATTTGCAGATTCTATTTTTTGTTTCAAAAAATTAATAGTCTCTAAATCTTTAGTTTCGCTAAGAATTTTGTGGTATTGATCGCTTACCTTAATTTTCCTATTGCTAATTTTATTTAAAGTAACTATATTTTTTTCATTTTCAATGTCCACAATAAAATCTACTATAATATATGTAGCTGATCTATTAATATTAAAATTGGCAGCGGGCAAGGGATTCAAATTCTCTATTGTATTATAAACCTGTCTTAATTTTTCTTTAGAAATTTCTAATTTATTTATCAAAAATTCGTAATTTTTTTGAACAAACATTTCATAATATTTTTCTAAAACTAAAATTGATTCATCAATTATTTCTGTATTATCTTTTCTTTTTAACTGAATAATTAGAGATTCTCTTAAATCTCTAGTTCCAATACCTGGTGGATCAAGATTTTGTATGATGTTTAATGATTCACGTATTTCATCTTCTTGAAATTCTAAATTAAAATTTACAAAAATATCATCTGAAATAGAAAAAAAATCTCTGTTAATCCATCCATTTTCATCAAGACTGTCAATTAAATATTCAACCAAAAAAAATTCCTCTTCATTTAAATTTAATAATAATACTTGTTTCTTTAAAAAATCTTGCAAACTCTCAGGTTGGTTAGCAATCTGAATTTCAGAATTGATAGTAGTAGTATTAAATTTACTATATGATTTACTCTTAAATTTATCAGAATTGATGTTTGTTATAATTTCCTCCTCTTCTAAGGCTGGATTCTTTTCCAATTCCTCCTCTATTCTTTTGCTCAATAATGGCAATGGGATTTGTAATAAACTTAAAAACTGAATCTGTTGAGGAGTCAGATTCATTTTCATGTTTTGTTTTAATTTTTGTTTATGCATCAATTAAAATTCTGCATTTTGAGGACTTCTAGGAAAGGGTATTACATCTCGTATATTCTTCATTCCTGTAATAAACATCATTAAACGTTCAAAACCTAAGCCAAAACCAGCGTGTTCACAAGTTCCAAATTTTCTAGTTTCTATATACCACCACAACTCTTTTTTGTCTATACCTAGTTCATTAATTCTATGATTCAGTCTTTCTAAATTTTCTTCTCTTTGTGATCCACCTACTATTTCTCCAATACTTGGAAATAATATATCCATAGCCCTTACAGTTTTATTATCATCATTTTGTTTCATATAAAAAGCTTTAATATCTTTAGGATAATCTGTAATTATTACTGGCTTCTTAAACTTCTTTTCTACTAAATATCTTTCATGTTCAGATTGTAAGTCTGATCCAAAACCACTAATAATATATTGAAATTTTTTCTTCTTGTTAGGTTTAGAATTTTTTAATATGTCTATAGCTTCTGAATAAGTTAATCTGTGAAAATCATTTTCCAAAACGAATTGAAGTCTTTCTAAAAGTCCCATTTCAGATTTATCTTCTTTTTTATAATTCTTTTCTTCATTCATCAACCTCTCATCTAAAAATCTTAAATCATCAGTGTTATTTTTAATGCAATACTGAATACAATACTTAAGAAAATCTTCAGCAAGATTCATATTGTCTTCTAAATCAGCAAATGCAATCTCTGGTTCAATCATCCAAAATTCAGATAGATGCCTTGATGTATTAGAATTTTCCGCTCTAAATGTAGGCCCGAAAGTATAAACTTTACCAAGAGCTAAAGCTGCCAGTTCTGCCTCTAATTGACCTGAAACTGTTAAACTTGTTTTTTTTCCGAAAAAGTCTGAACTATAATCAATTTTATTACCTAAATTACTTAAATCTAATGTTGTAACTTGAAACATTTCACCAGCTCCTTCAGCATCAACTGAAGTGATTACCGGAGTATGTACATTAAAAAAACCTCTGTCATTGAAAAATTTATGAATAGCAAAAGTTAAAGCATGTCTAACCCTAAATATAGCAGAAAAAGTATTTGTTCTGAATCTTAAATGTCCTTTTTCTCTTAAAAATTCAAGAGAATGTCTTTTTGGTTGTAAGGGGTACTCATCTACATTAGCGTCTCCTAAAATATTAATTGATGCAGCTAAGACTTCTACAGACTGTCCTTGTCCTTCCGATTCTACCAAAATACCGATTACTGATATAGCGCTCCCCGTTGTAATTCTTTTCATCAGATTATCCGTAAAATATTTACTTTCAGCAACTATCTGCAGATTATGAATAGTTGATCCATCATTTAATGCAATAAAAGAAACTGATTTGCTTCCTCTTCTTGTTCTAACCCATCCATTGACACAAACTTCCTGACCCTCAGCTTTTGTGATTAATAACTTATTTATTTTTATACTTTTCATATTTATATCAATTATTCAAATTTAAATTAACTCTTTTATGGCTATAATACTTTTTTTTATTTTCCACTCCCTTTCTCAACTTTTTTCTTTCTTGAGGGGATAAATTAAAAATTGACATACATGTATTAGAACAACATTTTTTATACTTTTTTTGACATTTATTACATTGTATAAACAACAAATTGCAATTTTCATTAATGCAATTTACGTGTATATCACATTTTTCGCCACACTGATGACAATTACTAATAATATTTTCTGAAATTTTCTCAGAACGCCTTTCATCAAAAACAAAATTCTTTCCTTCAAATTTATTCTCTAAAGTTATATCATTATTTACTTGTCTTACATAGTCAATTATGCCTCCATGTAATTGATTGACATTATTAAACCCATGATGTTTTAAATAAGCAGATGTTTTTTCACACCTAATTCCTCCCGTACAATATAATAATATTTCTTCATCTTCCTTGCCATTTAATAAGTCTTTAACAATTGGCAGTTCTTCTCTAAAAGTCTCTACATCTGGACAAATAGCATTTTTAAATCTACCTATTTCAGATTCATAATGATTTCTCATATCAACTACTATAGCTCCTTTGTTAATTGATTGATTCCACTCATATGCTGTTAAATGTTTCCCAACATTTGTAACATCATAATCTTCAATAGAAAGTCCGTCTGCAACTATCTGTTTTCTAACTTTAATTTTTAACTTAAAAAATGATTTGCCATTGTCTTCTACTGCTATCTTTATAGGCATATTAATAAAATTTTTATGTGAATTTAATTTTGATATAAATTTTTCAAAATCTTTACTAGGAACACTTAATTGAGCATTAATTCCTTCTTTAGCTATATAAATTCTACCAAGAACACCTAGCTCAGACCATTGCTTATATAAAATATCTCTAAGTAAATCAACATTTTCTAAAATTACATACCTATAAAAAGATAATGTCATTCTGGAAAATTTTTCATTTTGTAAGTTCTCAATACATTGTTGCTTACTTAACTTGTTAAACATATTTTTTTTTCCAGAATTTGGATCCATTCTTGCTATTATAATTTAATACAAAGATATAAAACTCTAATTTTTATTACTTGCTATTTATAAGTAAAAATTTATATCTTAATGTTATATTTGCTATATATAATATTAATGTATGTCAGAAAGAATATTAGTTATCGGAGCATCTGGACAGATTGGCACAGAATTAGTTATGTCATTAAGAAAAATATATGGCGATTACAATGTAATAGCTTCTGATATTCGCCCGTCTAACTCTTTAATAATGAATTCTGGACCTTTTAGAATGCTTGACATTATGAATGAAAAATTATTAATAGAGATTGTAAAAAAGAACAAAATATCACAAATTTATTTATTAGCAGCAATGCTATCAGCTAAAGCTGAGCAAAATATTAAACAAGCTTGGGATCTAAATATGAAATCATATTCATATGTCATAAATTTAGCTAAAGATGGATTAATAAAAAAAATATTTTGGCCTTCATCAATAGCTGTATTTGGTCCAAATTCTCCTAAAAAAAACACTCCTCAGCACACCATTATGGATCCAAATACTGTTTATGGTATTACTAAACTTGTAGGAGAAAGATGGAATGAATATTATTTTAATAAATTTGGAATAGATATAAGGAGTTTAAGATATCCAGGGTTAATAAGTTGGCAATCTCCTCCAGGAGGAGGGACAACAGATTATGCAGTAGACATATTCTATCACGCAATTAAAAAAGAAAAATATGAAAGTTACTTGTCAGAAAATACTATTTTACCAATGATGTATATGCCTGATGCCATCCGATCAACTATAGAATTAATGGAGTCTCCATCTGAAAAAATAAAAATACGTTCTTCATATAATATTTCTGGTATTAGTTTTTCCCCAAAACAACTTGCTGAAGAAATAAAAAAACATATTCCTAATTTTAATATCTCATATAACACTGATTTTAGACAATTAATTGCAGATTCTTGGCCTTCTACAATTGCAGATGCAGAAGCTAAAAAAGACTGGGGTTGGCAACCAAAATATGATCTTACAATGCTAACGTCAGAAATGATAAAAAATATCAGAAATAAATACAAAATTATATCTTAATGAGTGAAAATCTAATAATCTATAATACATTAACAAGAAAAAAAGAAATCTTTAAGTCTATAATTCCAAATCATGTTGGTTTATACGTGTGTGGACCAACTGTATATGGACCACCTCATCTAGGTCATGCTAGACCAGCTATTACATTTGATATAGTATTTAGATATTTAAAACACTTAAAATATAATGTTAGATATATAAGAAATATTACAGACGCTGGACACCTAGAAAATGATAGCGACGATGGTGAAGATAAAATTGCTAAAAAAGCTAGACTAGAACAATTGGAGCCAATGGAAATTGTTCAATTTTATACTTTAAGCTATCATAAAGCTATAAAAGAACTAAATTGCTTGCCTCCTTCAATAGAACCTAGAGCAACAGGGCATATAATTGAACAAATAAATCTAGTGAAAAAAATACTAAAAAATGGATTTGCATATGAATCGAATGGGTCTATTTATCTTGATGTTAAGAAATATAATAAATCTTACCCATATGGAATTTTATCTGGAAGAAATTTAGATGATACTCTTGAAGGTACTAGAAAATTGGATGGTCAATCAGAGAAGAAAAATGCTGTAGATTTTGCTATATGGAAAAAAGCTAGCCAAGAACATATAATGAAATGGGACTCACCTTGGGGAGAAGGATTCCCGGGATGGCATTTAGAATGTTCTGCAATGAGTCAAAAATATTTAGGAGAAAAATTTGATATACATGGAGGTGGGATGGACCTAATTTTTCCACATCATGAAGCTGAAATTGCTCAAAGTAATGCTTGTAATAATTGTAATCCTGTTAACTATTGGATGCATAACAATATGGTAACAATTGAAGGGAAAAAAATGGGGAAATCACTGGGTAATTTTATAAATTTAGATGAGTTTTTCAATGGAAGTCATGAAAAATTAGATAAAGCATATGATCCTATGACTATTCGATTTTTTATTCTTCAAGCTCACTATAGAAATACCATTGACTTTAGCAATAATGCTCTAAAAGCTGCTGAAAAAGGATATGCTAAACTAATAAATGCAATGCAAACTTTAGAAAATCTAATTCCATCGGATAAATCAACATCAAACATAAAATCTTATGAACAAAATTGTTACAATGCTATAAATGATGACTTTAATACGCCTATTTTAATAGCTAATATTTTTGATATTGTTAAGATTATTAATTCTGCCAAAATTGGAAAAGAGCATCTAAACTCAGATGACATAAAAAAAATAAAATTTTTATTTAAAACTTTTGTGTCCGAAATATTAGGGCTAAGTACGAATTTAAATCAAGAAAATAGAATCGATTTAACCTCTAAAACAATGGATTTAATAATAAAATTAAGATCTAATGCTAAGAAGAATCAAGATTTTTATACTGCAGATTTAATTAGAAATGAATTAAATAAAATTGGAATCAATATTAAAGATAACCGAAACGGTACAATCTGGGAAAAAAATGATAAATAATAAATACATAATACTAAGTTTATTTATTTTTATTAATAGTTGTAAAACTGAGTCTAATCAAGATAAAATAAACGTATCAGAAGAAATAGAAATATATGTTCCAAAATTTAATCCAGACTCTGCCTACTATTACATAAACAAACAAGTTGATTTTGGGCCAAGAGTTATTTCATCACCAGCATGGAATAATTGTGCCGTTTGGTTAGAAAAAAAATTATTAAATTATACTGAAAATGTTATAATACAAGAAGCTGAAACTGTAACATATGATAAAAAAAATCATACTTTAAAAAACATTATAGCTTCGTTTTCTCCTAATAAAAATAATAGAATTGCGCTGTTTGCACATTGGGATTCTAGACATATTGCTGATCATGATAGTATTAATGTGAATGAACCTATTTTAGGAGCTAATGATGGAGGAAGCGGAGTGGGTGTTCTAATAGAAATAGCAAGACAGTTTAGCATTCAAAAACCTAAAATTGGAGTAGATATAATTCTTTTTGATGCAGAAGATTACGGACAACCTGAAAATTCAGGATACCCAATTATGGAAAATTCTTGGTGTCTAGGATCTCAGCACTGGAGCAAAAACCCACATAAAGAAAATTATAATGCGAGATTTGGAATTTTATTAGATATGGTAGCTGGAGAAAATGCAACTTTTTACAAAGAAGGGTACTCAAATTATTTTGCACCATCTATAATAAATAAGGTGTGGGGTATTGCTCATAGTCTAGGATATAGCAAACATTTTATTTATAAAAATAGCCCACAGATAATGGATGATCATTTATACGTAAATAGCCTTAGAAAAATCCCAACAATAGATATAATAGAATATGATCCTAATTCAAAAAATAATTTTAATAAGCACTGGCATACTCATAATGATGATATGAATAATATTAATAAAGAAACGCTTGAAGCAGTTGGTCAAACATTATTAGAATTAATATATAAAGAATAAACTATATAAATTATTCTTCATCTTGTTCACATCCCTGTATATAAAGGATTTGAAAATCAACTACTAATAGTGTTTTGTCATTTTCTTCAGTATCATTCTTAAAATATCCTACCATTTTTGTCTCCAATGGAAAATACTCCATTTCACATATTGATAAATATAGATCTTTTATTTCTTCTTCCTCTTCATTAATAAAGTGAATGCTCCACTCTTCTAATGTGTTCTCATCTAAAAAAATATTTTGATACTCACCATGTATCCACCATCCAATATATTCATTTTCATTAAAAAAAATTTCTTGATAATGATCATTTGTTGCCTCAGGATTTGATATATTTTGATCAAATAAAAAAGAACAAGAACTAATGATTGTTATCATTAAAAACAATAATTTATGATTGATTTTTTTTGTCATTTATAAAAATTCATTTCACTAATATATTTCCATGCCTTTTCAGGAATTAAATAAGAAACATCCTTTCTTTCTCTAATAGATTTTCTAATAAATGATGCAGATATTTCAACTTTAGGAGCTTCATTTATTAAATGAATATTTTTATGAGAAACTGCAAATTCAAAACCATGTCTTGGATAAACATAAATTGAATAATTTTCTAAAATTTGTTTATAATTCTTCCATTTATGAAGAGTACTCAAATTGTCTGAACCAATAATAATACTGTATTCATTTTCTGGATTTTTTTCATTTATCTTCACAAGAGTGTCAATAGTATATGAAGGATTTGGTAAATGAAACTCAATATCTGATACTCCTAATTTTATACTATCTTCAATATCAGCTCTTATTATTTGTAATCTATGATTTTGTTCTAACAGACTTTTCTTTTCTTTAAAAGGGTTCTGTGGGGATACTACAAATAATACTTTGTCTAAATTAGTAAACTCTGAAATATAAGAGCCAATTAATTTATGTCCAATGTGAAAAGGATTAAAAGATCCGAAAAAAAGACCTATCTTCATTTTAAAATTTTATAAATTTTACAATTGCATTAACAGCTTCATTGCACGCAATATCAAAATTATCATTTAAGATTATCAAATCAAAGCTGTTGTTTTTTTTAATTTCTTCTTTTGCTTTATCAATTCTCATATTAATACTTTCTTGAGAATCGGATCCTCTTAATTCTAATCTCTGCTTCAGTATTTCAATTGAAGGAGGCATTATAAAAATAGATAAACAATTTTCTAAATATAAATTTTTTATCTTTAGTCCACCATCAACATCAACATCAAATATTGCTGTTTTTCCTTCTTTCCAAATTCTATTTAACTCCGAATTTAAAGTTCCATAATATTGATTTGTATATACCTCTTCCCACTCTAAAAAATCTCCTGAGTTTATTTTACTCTTAAATTCCTCCAATCCTAAAAAATAATAATCCTTTCCATTAATTTCATTGTTTCTTCTTTTTCTACTACATGCTGAAATAGAAAATGCTAAACTAGGTATAGTATTTAATAAATAATTAACTATAGATGTTTTTCCAGATCCTGAGGGAGCTGATATAACAATTAATTTATCCATTATAGAATATTTAATAATTGCTCTTTAATCTTTTCTAACTCATCTTTCATTTTTACTACTATTTTTTGTATTTCTAAATCTGATGATTTAGACCCAATAGTATTAATTTCTCTGCCAATTTCTTGAGAAATAAATACTAGTTTTTTACCATTAGGAGGTGGGGATTGCATAGATTTTTCAAAATAACTTAAATGTGATTTTAATCTAACTTGTTCCTCTGTTATATCTTGTTTTTCCAAATAATAAATTATTTCCTGCTCAAATCTAGATTCGTCTATATGATTTAGTTCCAAGTCTATTAATTTTTCAGAAATATTCTTTCTAATTTTATTAATTCTATTTAAGGATAATGGTTCTATTTTTTCTAATAATTGAAAAATATTTTTTAACCGAATTAAAAAATCTTCTTTAAGTTTAGCTCCTTCTTCTTCTCTATATTGAATTAAACCATTAATAGCCTTTTTTATTCCTGTATAAACAATATCCCATTCTTTTTTGTCATGACTATTTTTATTTTCTTCACGAAGAAAAACATCAGGCATATGTACTATTGTTTGCATTACTTGCGTGTAAATATCTTGGTTTTTTACTAAATTATTTTTTGACAATCCTAATTCTATACTTAAGTCTTCAATTTGTTTATGATAATTCTTAATTGCCTTTTTGTTAATCATAAATTTATTCTCTATACCTGTATTATCTAACCATATTGAAATTTCAACTTTACCTCTTTTTAATTTATCTGATATATATTTTCTAAGGTCCATCTCTCTACTTCTATATTGCGATGGCATCTTAATATTTACATCTATATACTTTGAATTTAATGACTTAATTTCTATATTTATATTAACTTTATCTAAGTTAATTTCTTCCTTTCCATAGCCAGTCATAGAACATATCATATAATCAATTTTTATACAAATTTAGAAAAGTTTATTCTAATATTCTCTATTAGATTTAACACTTACCAAATATACACCAATAAAAATAAATATCGCTGCTATTAATTTAGTGTTATTTAAAGTATCAGCCCCCTTAAAAATTGCAAAGATACTTGCTAGTAGTGGCTGAAAATAAATATATATACTTACTGTAGATGGGTTTAATTTTTTTAAAGATAACGAATTAAATAAATATGCTAAGAATGTAGTACAAAATACAACAAATGCAATTGAATAATAAATAGTTATTGGGATTTCACTCCATCTAACATCACTTAATTCTTCAAATCCAAAATAAAATACATACAAAAGTCCAAAACCAAATACATAAAACATTACGGTAATCGGATGATACTTCCTCATTAAAGGCTTAACTGTTACTAAGTATAAACCATAACTTATTGCATTTATAAAAACAAATAGGTTTCCTAATTGATTGTTAGAATTGAAACTAATAATTTGACCTTCTGTAATTAATATAAATGCACCAATTAATCCTGTTGTAATTCCTATAATTTTTTTTATTGTTATTGATTCTTTTATTAGGAAGAATGATATAATTAAGACTAGGATCGGGTTAACTGTCATAACAATTGAAGCGTTAATCGGAGTAGTTAAATTTAGCCCTTCGAAAAAAAGTAATTGATTAATTGCAACACCAAAAAGACCGCATATAGATAACTTGAAAAGATCTTTAATTGTCACTTTTTCTTTGATAAAGAAAAAATAACTTATTGAAAATAAAAAAACCGCTCCAATTACTCTTAATAAAATAAATCCTGAAGGCATAATAAAATTTGGCATAACATCTTTAGCGATAGTATAATTTAATGCATAGATTAAATTTGCTAGAAATAAAGAAATATGAGCAAGGATTATTTTATTCAAAATTTGATTTTCTACAAAAGTAAAATTATATTCTCCAAATTTTGGTAGATTTGCTATCCTTTAAAGAATTAAATATATGAAATTTGGAACTAAAACTATTCATGCTGGTCAAAAATCAGACCCAAATACAGGAGCGATAATGACTCCTATTTATCAAACTTCTACATATAAACAATCTAGCCCCGGTAATTTTAATGGATATGAATATTCAAGAACAGGAAATCCAACAAGAACAGCCTTAGAAAATAATTTAGCATCTTTAGAAAATGGTAAATATGGTTTGTGTTTTGGAAGTGGATTAGCTGCTATTGATGCTATAATTAAACTTTTAAACCCAGGAGATGAAGTTATTTCTACAAATGATTTATATGGAGGAACTTATAGAATATTTAACTCTATTTTTGAAAATTTTGGAATAAAATTTCATTTTATTGGTATGGAAGATGTTTCGCGAATTGAAACTTTAATCAATAAAAAAACTAAAATGTTGTGGGTCGAAACCCCAACAAATCCAATGCTAAATATAATTGATATAAAAAAATTAGCTTCTATATCAAAGTCAAATGATTTAATTTTTGTTGTTGATAATACATTTGCTACTCCTTTTCTACAAAAACCCCTTGATTTAGGAGCAAATATAGTAATGCACTCATTAACAAAATATATGGGGGGGCATTCTGATGTTGTAATGGGAGCAATAATATGTAAAAGTAAAAGTATCTCTGAAAAATTATATCATATTCAAAATTCATGTGGAGCAGTTCCAGGTCCTATGGATTGTTTTTTAGTACTTAGAGGTATTAAAACATTGCATATTAGAATGCAAAGACACTGTGAAAATGGAAGGGCCATTGCAAATTACTTACAAAACCATTCAAAAATTGATAAAGTATATTGGCCTGGAATTGAAA
>CESM01149448.1_pt1 | contig 23596 bp, 24 predicted proteins | sample 361421 | NCBI WGS metagenome assembly CESM01 (sample SAMEA2622219, study PRJEB7988) | marine metagenome | isolation source: saline water (ENVO:00002010), including | reverse complement strand
AGCGCATATAGTATTAATATTACATTTTATGGAAAAAAACATTAATTTTATCGTAAACGAAAGTGAAACTAATCTCAGAGTTGATACTCTCATTAACAAAAGAGAGGAATTAATTAGCAGAACAAAAATAAAAAATCTTATAATCAGAGAAAAACTCAAAATAAATAATAAAATTATAAAGAGTCCATCAAAAAAAGTTAATCATGGTGACCATGTAAACTTACATATACCAAAACCTGAAAAGGCTTCTCTTAAACCTTATGACTTTAAGCTAGATATCATTTATGAAGACAAAGACTTAATGGTAATCAATAAACCAGCTGGATTAATCATGCATCCAGGAGCTGGGAATTATAACAATACTCTTGTTAATGCGTTAATTAGTTATAAGAAAATCTCTTTATCAAATATTGGAAATGAACTTAGACCGGGTATTATTCATAGAATTGATAAAAACACTTCTGGTCTTGTGGTTGTAGCTAAGAATAATGAGACACATGAAAGCTTATCTCATCAATTTAACAAACATACTATCATAAGATTATATCAATTGCTTGTGTGGGGTAAAATTAGACCGTCAAAAGGAAAAATTGAAACTCTAATCAAAAGAAGTTCTAAAAATCGTCAAATGATGGAAGTAAGTAGAGTTAAAGGAAAAAAAGCTATAACTAATTACAATTCAGTTGAAATTTTTGAAAATAAAAAAACTCCTACATTAAGTTTGGTAGAATGTCGATTAGAGACCGGAAGGACTCATCAAATTAGAGTTCATATGAATCATATTGGCAATAGCATAGTGGGTGATGACAAGTATAAAAAAAAATTTAAAAAAATAAAAAATATTGACGAAAATTTAATTAAACTTTTAACAAATTTAAATAGACAATTTCTTCATGCCAAAACATTGGGATTTTTTCATCCAAGAAAAAAAAAAGAAATGGTTTTTTGCTCAAATTTACCACAAGATCTTGAAAAAATATTGAAAAAGCTAAGAAATACAAACAAATAACTCATTGAAAAATCAAAATTTTTAATTAGATACTCTCATTATGAGTATGACAATAAATAATAATCTCCCAGCTTTAAGTAATGAAGGTGGACTGTCTGCATATCTAGATCGGATAAAGAAATTTCCAATGCTTGATGCAGAGGAAGAATATATGCTCGCCAAAAACTGGCGCTCAACTGGAAACATCAAATCAGCTGAAAAGCTAGTAACAAGTCACTTAAGATTAGTAGCAAAAATTGCAATGGGTTATAAAGGATACGGTTTGCCAGTAAATGAGATGATATCGGAGGGAAATGTTGGATTAATGCAAGCAGTAAAAAAATTTGAACCAGAAAAAGGTTTTAGATTAGCTACTTATGCAATGTGGTGGATAAAAGCATCTATTCAAGAATATATTTTAAGATCTTGGAGTTTGGTAAAAATTGGAACTACTACCGCGCAAAAAAAATTATTTTTTAATCTAAAAAAACTAAAAAACCAGATTGCCCCTCAATCTGAAGGTGATCTCAGGGATGAGCATGTAAATGAAATAGCAAATAAACTTGATGTGAGTAAAGATGAGGTTATATCAATGAATAGAAGATTGTCTGGTAAAGAATTCTCATTAAATGCTCAAGTTGGCGAAGATGGTGATGAATGGCAAGATTGGTTGGTAGATAAAGAACTCGATCATGATTTAAAATTTGCCCAACAAGAAGAAATGGAACAGAGAAAAGATCTGCTAAAAAACTCTATTAAAGTTCTTAATGAAAGGGAGAGAGAGATTTTATATTCTAGAAGATTGAATGATAACCCAACAACTTTGGAAGATTTGAGTAAAAAATATAAAATTAGCAGAGAAAGAGTTAGACAAATTGAAAACAAAGCTTTTGAAAAACTTCAAAAACACATGCTGCTGCTCGCTAAATCAAGAAACTTATTAACAGCCGACTAAATTTCAAAAGGATTCTCAACTAAAATTGTGTCTTCTCGTTCTGGGCTGGTAGAAATACTCGATATCTTTGCTCCGATAAAATCCTCAATCGCAAATATATATTTTTTTGCATCCTCAGGCAAATCATTAATATTCTTAATACCATTTGTCGAACACTTCCATCCTGAAAATGTTTTGTAAATTGGTTTTATCTTTATTTGATCTTCTACTGCTGCTGGTAAATAATCAATTTTTTTACCATCAAGCTCATATTCAACACACATTTTTATTTCATCTAATTCATCGAGCACATCTAGTTTTGTAAGCGCGATACCATCTATGCCTGATATTTTGATCGTCTGTCTTACTAGAACACCATCAAACCAACCACACCTCCTTTTTCTACTAGTTACAGTTCCGAATTCTTTACCTCTAGTTCCAAGTAAATCTCCAATTTTATCATTTAGTTCTGTAGGAAAAGGACCTTCACCAACTCTTGTTGTATATGCTTTTGTAATTCCTAAAACATAATTTATTGTATTGGGCCCACATCCAGTGCCAGTTGCAGCAGTCGAAGCAACGGTATTAGATGATGTAACATATGGATAAGTGCCATGATCCACATCAAGTAAAATTCCTTGAGCGCCCTCAAATAAAATTCTTTTTTTTTGTTTTTTAAATTGATCAATCTTAAGCCAAACTGGTTGTGAATATTTCAAAATTTGAGGTGCAATTTGAAGTAAATCCGATTTTAACTGATTCTTTTCAAAAATTTTCTTTCCAAGACCTTTTCTGATTGCATTATGATGTATTAATACTGACTCTAATCTTTGATCAAGATTTTTTTCGGATCTTAAGTCCATTACTCTAATTGATCTCCTGCCAACTTTATCCTCATATGCTGGTCCAATTCCTCTTCTCGTAGTGCCAATTTTTCCTTTTCCGGCAGCATCTTCTCTTATTTCATCCATTTCTCTGTGAAAAGGTAAAATTAAATTAGCAGACTCCGAAATAATAAAATTTTTTTCATTTACATCTACTCCTTTTGATTTTATTTCTTTTATTTCATCAAGTAATGCCCAAGGATCAACAACAACACCATTTCCAATAATAGAAATTTTATTTTTTCTCACAATCCCAGATGGTAGCAATCTCAATTTATAAGTTACACCATCTATAACAAGAGTGTGACCAGCATTATGTCCTCCTTGAAATCTAATTACTACATCTGCTTGTTCAGACAACCAATCAACAATTTTTCCTTTTCCCTCGTCTCCCCACTGAGATCCAACTACAACTATATTTTTCATTATTTAAATTTTTTATCTATTTTCACTGAATTAAGATGATTAATTGGACCATGACCTTTGCCATAATTTGGATTTGATTTAATAGCTAAATTTACATATTTAATTCCAAGCTCACAAGATTTCTTTACTGGTTTTCCACATGATATAAATGTTGCAATTGCGCTAGATAGTGTGCATCCAGTTCCATGTGTATTCTTTGTATTATATCTATTGCTATTAAATATTTTAAAATCTTTTTTATTTACAAAAACATCTATAACTTTTTTATTTTTCAAATGGCCACCTTTAATAAGGACATTTTGAGCCCCATGTGAAAGCAGCTGATTAGCGGCATAAATCATATCTTCTTTGGAGCTTATTTTTGTTTTAGTTAATATTTCAGTCTCAGGAATATTTGGTGTAATCAGTGAGGCTTTTTTAATCATTTTTAGTCTAAGTAAATTTACTGCATTATTGTCAATTAATTTCATACCTCCTTTTGCGACCATTACAGGATCCAAAATAATCTTATTTACCTTTATTAAATCTAGAGCTTTTAAGACTGACTTAATTACTTTTACAGAATGTAACATGCCTATCTTTATTACATCTGGTTTTAAATCTCTTGAAGTAAAAATAATTTGATCAAAAATTTTTTTTGGATTAATTGGAATTATTGATTTTACACCAGTAGTATTTTGCACTGTTACAGCTGTTATTGCAGTCATAGCATATGATCCAAGAGACGTAACTGTTTTTATATCAGCTTGAATTCCAGCACCACCTGATGAGTCTGATCCTGCAATAATTAAAACTTTAGATTTTGATTTCAAACTATTTTATTTTTTTTAAAATTATATTTAAACATTTAGAAAGAAGAATCTTATTTTCACTTTCCCCCATAACTCTAATTTTTGACTCTGTTCCAGATTTTCTAACAAGAATTCTTCCGTGACCTTTGATTAACTTTTCTGCAATTTTTATAGATTGCTTTACTGTTTTTTTATTAATTATGTTTTTATCTTTAACATCAATATTTTTCAATAATTGAGGTATTTTCTTAAATTTTTGAAAAAACTCACTCGCTTTTTTTCCTTTTCTTAATGCAAATAAAGATTCTAAAGCAACAAGCAGGCCATCACCTGTGGTTGCAAATTTTCCTAAAATAATATGGCCAGATTGTTCTCCACCTAAATTAAACTTATATTTTTGCATTTTCTCTTTTACATATCTATCACCAACATTTGCCCTAATAAATTTTATACCTTCATTTTTAAAAAAACTCTCAAGACCATAATTAGACATTAGTGTGCCGACAACACCTCCTTTCAACATTTTTTTACCTTTCCATCTTGTGGCTAAAGCTGCAATAATTTGATCTCCATCAATTATGTTACTTTTTTCGTCACACATAATTATTCTATCAGCATCACCATCTAGTGAGATACCAATATGAGCCTTATATTGTTTTACAGCTGACTTAATTTTTCCTGGAAATGTGGAACCACAATTTTTATTAATATTTAAACCATTAGGATTAACGCCAATAGCTATAACTTTTGCACCTAAGGATTTCAATAATTCAGGTCCTACTTTATAGCCAGCACCGTTAGCACAGTCTATTACTATCCTGAGTCCTCTTAAATTAAATTCTTTAGTAAAATTTTTTTTTAAAATTTTTATATAATTTTTTGTTCCTGTTTCTAACCTTTTTACTCTTCCCAATAGTTCTGGTTTAGATAAGTTCTTTGGAATTTCTTTATCAATAAGATTTTCAATTTTCTTTTCAATTTTATCTGACAATTTCATTCCATCAGGACCAAATAATTTTAAACCATTATCATTATGTGTGTTGTGAGAAGCTGTAATCATTATACCCATATTTGCTTTCATTGATTTTGTAAGCATTGCAAGACCATTTGTTGGGAGAGGTCCCAATGTATACACGTGCATACCTGCAGAGGCTAATCCAGAGACTAGAGCTGGTTCTAATGTGTAGCCTGAAAGTCTTGTATCCTTAGCTATAATGGCTATTTGTTTCCTTTTTTTTTGAGATTTGAAATAAGTTCCGCTAGCTAATCCAAACTTAAAAAACATATTACCATTAATGTTTTTACTATTTACACCACCCCTAATACCGTCGGTACCAAAATATTTTTTTGCCATTAATTATTTATTATTTTTTTAAAAATTTTTATTCCTTGCATCAATTCATTAACATCATGTACTCGAAGCACATTAACCCCTTGCATCATCAAATAAATTGAGGAAGCAATTGTTCCACCAATTCGGAATTTGCTATCATTTTTTCCTGCTAATTCTTTAATAAATCTCTTTCTCGAATTACCTACAAGTATAGGAAAACCAAGAGAATGAAAAATGGAAATATTGCGAATTAAGCTCATATTATGTTTCAAATTTTTTCCAAAACCTATTCCTGGATCAATAATTATATTATTATGATTTATGCCAGCTGATCTCAATAATTTGATTTTTTTCTCAAAAAAATCATAAATATCAAGTAGCTCATTTTTGTATGAAGGTTTTTTTTGCATATTTTTAGGATTGCCTTGTGAATGTTGAATTACAAAAGGAGTTTTATATTTTTTTAGTACAGTTATAGTTTCAGGATCAAAACTTAATCCAGAAACATCATTAATTAAGAGTGCACCTGATTTAATTCCTCTAACCATAATTGATGATTTTCTCGTATCTAAAGAGTATGGTACTTTTTTTCTGATTGATTTTAAAATTCGGCTTATTCTTTTCCATTCTAGATTCTCATTTATTGCATTTGATCCTGGTCTTGTTGATTCACCTCCTACATCAACTAAGTCAGCTCCTGAATTAAATAAATGTATTGCATGTTTATAACCTCTATTTTTTGTATTGTATTTCCCTCCATCTGAAAAACTATCTGGTGTTAAATTCAATACACCTAATATGTTGGGAATTTTTTTGAAATTAAAATTGGAAAAATTTTTTTTTTTAGATTTTATTTTTTTTAAATCTGTTTCGATTTTTGCTTTTAAAGATTTTGAAAGAAATTTGATTTTAGTAATACAGATTTTTTTTTTGGATTTTCTTGTAATTATTTCTATTTGATCAAATGATATTTCCTTAATATTATTTAAAGGAATAGCTTTTTTTTTCCTTACTAATTTTTTTGATTGATCACCATAATAGAAATTACACGCTCTTGTGTAATATCTTTTCATGTATAATTTAGTGAACTATTTTTGGTTTAAGTCCCATCGACCCTAAAGCTGAGCTCTTATCTTCTTCAGCTGGATCCTTTTCATCATTTCTTTCAATAGGTTTATTATGTAATATCAAATCTCTTATCTCATCACCAGTCAAAGTTTCGTATAGAAGAAGTGTTTTTGCAAGTTTATGTAGATCCTCAATTTTTTCATTTAATATCTTTTTTGCCCTATTGTATCCTTCATCTACTAATTTTTTAATTTCAGAATCTACTTTTTTTTGGGTTTCTTCAGACACTTGTTGGTTTCTTGCTACAGATCTTCCTAAAAAAACTTCATCTTGATTATCACCATAGCTTAAAGGTCCAAGTAGCTCACTCATACCCGCTTCGGTAACCATATGTTTTGCTGTTGAAGTTGCTGCTTTAATATCTGACATAGCTCCGGAGGTAACTTTATCATGTCCAAAGATAATTTCTTCAGCAACTCTACCTCCCATTGCTTTTGCTATTTGTGATTTCATATACTCTCTATTTTGAGAATATTTGTCTCTTTCTGGTAGTGTCATGACCATTCCTAATGCTCTTCCTCTTGGAAGAATTGTAGCTTTATGTATAGGATCGTCTGCTTTTTCATTTAAAGATACAATTGCATGTCCTGCTTCGTGATATGCAGTTAATTTTTTATCATCTTCTGTTTGAACCATTGATCTTTTTTCAGCACCCATCATTACTTTGTCTCTTGCTTCCTCAAATTCAGCAAGCGTTACTATTCTTTTACTTTTTCTAGCTGCAAGTAATGCTGCTTCATTAACTATGTTCGCTAAGTCTGCTCCTGAAAAACCAGGTGTTCCTCTTGCAACAGTTCTTAAATTTACGTCTGGAGCTATTTTAATTTTTTTAGCGTGTACTTTTAAAATTTTTTCTCTACCTATAATATCTGGTAAACCAACAACAACTTGTCTATCAAATCTACCTGGTCTCAAGAGAGCCGGGTCTAGAACATCCGGTCTATTTGTTGCTGCTATTATAATAACACCCTCATTGGTATCAAAACCATCCATCTCAACTAATAATTGATTAAGAGTTTGTTCCCTTTCGTCGTTTCCGCCACCTAAACCTGCGCCTCTACTTCTCCCTACGGCATCTATTTCATCAATAAAAATTATACATGGTGAATTTTTTTTACCTTGTTCAAACATATCCCTAACTCTTGATGCACCAACACCAACAAACATTTCAACAAAATCAGACCCTGAAATAGTAAAGAAAGGAACTCCTGCCTCACCTGCGATCGCTCTTGCTAAAAGAGTTTTTCCAGTTCCAGGGTTTCCAACCAAGAGAGCGCCTCTCGGGATTTTTCCACCAAGTCTACTAAATTTTTTTGGATCTTTTAAAAATTCTACTATTTCTTCTACCTCCTCCTTAGCTTCCTCAACGCCAGCAACATCATTAAAAGTAACCTTGCCTTTTAATTCATTCATCATTTTGGCTTTTGATCTACCAAAACCCATTGCCCCACCTTTGCCTCCCTGCATTTGTCTCATAAAGAAAATCCACACAGCAATTAAAAGCAACATAGGGAACCATGAAAGTAATACGCCAAAAAGTGATGGCATTTTTTCTTCTAAAGGTGCTGCAGAAATACTAACACCTTTATCTGAAAGTTTTTCAATTAGATTTGGATCATTTGGAGCGTAAGTTGTAAAACTGTTACCATTCGAATAAACACCTTTAATATTATTCCCCTGTATCTCAACTTTTAAAACCTCGCCTTTATCGACTGAAATTAAAAAATCAGAGAATATTATCGGATTTTCGCCTCTAATATTTACCTGAGGATTTTTGAACATATTGTATAGACCAATAGTCAAAAAAACTATGATAGCCCACATTGCTAAGTTTTTTAAATTCATAAGTATAAAATAATAATTATTATTAATTAAACAAGTGCGAAAATTAGTACTCTTTTGAAATAATCACAGTTTGATTAAGTTTTTTGATTATACATCCGCCCAATGTTTCTTTAATTAGGGTATTATTTCCAATTTTATGTAAAATATTATCAATTTTTTTACCTCTCACTGCATGATATTTTCCCCCAATTATTTGAATAGAATCAGACATTGATCTGAAATTAACCTCATAGGGATTTTTAAAAAAATTTTCATTTAAAATTAACTGATTCATTTTTTTTTTAAAAAATGAATTAAGTTGTTTGTTTTTTTTAACATAAAATAATAATGTTTGATTTGACCTTTTAAGGTTTTTTATAGTTAAAAATAATTTTTTTTTGTCTAATCCCTCTTTTTTTAGCTCATCTATGAAATCTCTAATTCTAACTCTAGTGTATTTCAAATCTTTATTTGAAGGATCTTGAATAAAAAAATTAAAGACATTTTTTGCTATATAAATCAAATCCGACTTATTAAAAACTAACAGCGGTCTAATTAAATTAATTTGATTAATTTGATTAATTTTCTCTAATGATGTCAATCCCTTTAATCCACTTCCTCTAAATAATCTTATAAAAAAATTTTCATAAAGATCATCTAAATGATGGCCAAGTAAAAGATTGTTTATTTTATATTTTTTACATTTTAAAAATAATAATTCATATCTTTTTTTTCTAGCAATTGATTGAATATTCTTTTTAGGTTTTTTCCCATTCCAAACAAGAATTTCAGAACCTATATTAAGAGTTTTTAATAATGTTTTTACTTTTTTTGCTTCAACCGATGAATCTTTTCTAAGTTTATGATCTACAATAAATAACTTTATAGGTAGTTTATATTTAACTGAATAAAGCTTGGCAAGGAATGCTAAAGCTAAACTATCTGGTCCTCCAGAAACTGCTACAGCAAATTTATCATGAATTTTTAATTCTTTTTCAAATAATCTAAATAAATTTTTAATTTTTTTGTTGATTATCTTATTTCGTAACAATTTATGAGTTTTTGTTGCATTCGAATTTTTGAGACTCATATTTTGCCTTCTGAATAACAGATTGATTTGCTTTTGGATATTGTTTTTCAACTCCATTAATCATTTTACATCCTTGATCTTTTTCTCCAATCTGAACCATTGATACACCCAATTTTAACAAATTAATTGGAGCTTTTTCTCCTTCAGGATATTTTTGATACCCTTCTAAGTATGCTGATGCCGCGTCAGTATAAAGTTGTCTAATTCTAAAAGTTTCTGCATACCAATATTGAGCATTGCCTGCTAGTTCATGATTAGGATTTTCTAAAACAAATTCCCTAAAAGCTCTTTCAGCAGTTGGGTAATCTCCAACTTTTAAGAAACTTGTGGCAAACTCATATTGTTTTTTAGGTTCTTCATTAGGTAATATTTTTTCTTCTGCTTGAAAAGTTTCCGTCACAATTGAAGCAGTTGTTTCAACAGATTGAATTTTTTGGGTAGTCTCATTAGAAGAAGTATCTTTGTATGAAATTGAACCTAAATCTTGAGGCTCTGATGAGCCTGGTAAAATTTCATCAGACTTATCAATTTTTTTTTGAGATAATTTTATTTCACCGTCTCCAGTTGTTAGAGTATTTTCGATATCTTGGAATCTAATTTGATTATCAGCTTGAATTTTGGAAAGTCTGTTAGATAATTTATCTAATTTAAAATTAATTTCTTCAAATCTGTTTGTAAGTTGTTGAAATTGATTTTCAATCTCAGATAATTTTAACAAATGTCTTGTGAGAACATCTTCGCCATTGGCATCCAAGTTTGATGAATTTAAAGAATTGTTATTTTCCACAGAACCAGAATAAACAGCCTTTTCTAATGTTTTTATATCTTTTTGAATTGACTCAAGTGTCTCATAAATATTGTGATTATCAGCTGATGAAATGGAATAAAAAATAAAATTAGTAAAAAAAAATAAATTTATAAAAAAAATTTTTCTCAATCGCATCATAAAGTAACTTAACTTATGTCTAAAATAATGGCAAAAAAAAGACCTCTTAAACTTTAGTTTAAGAGGTCTTTAAATTTAAAAATATTAGTTAGTTTGCTTTAACTGTAACTGATCTTCTATTTTTCGACCAAGCTAAAGGGTTTGATCCAGAATCAACTGGTCTTTCCTTACCGTAACTTAAAACTGAAATTCTGTCTGAAGATATTCCATAAGTCATTAGATAATCCTTGGCAGCATTCGCTCTTCTTTCTCCTAAAGCTAAGTTATATTCTCTAGTTCCTCTCTCGTCAGCATGACCTTCTAATACAACTGTTATATCAGAATTTTTTCTTAACCACGCTGCTTGTTTTCTTAGAGTTTCTCTAGAAGCAGTTGTTAAAACTGATTCATTTGTTGCAAAGAATACTCTATCAGGAACACCAGATGCTAAATACTCAACAGTATCTGTACCAGTGTAAACATCACCTTGTATTTGACTTGTTGAAACTTTTTTTGTTGCACACGCACTTAATACTAAGCATGCTAAAACAACTAAAAGTGAATTTTTTAGAATTTTGTTTAATTTCATTTTTGCTCCTTAATCAATATATCTAAAACTTATCTTTTCACATCTAATTAGAGGTTTCAAGACGAAAAATCAAGAACTTTGAGGGTAATTACTTAATTTAATTACTTAATAATGATGACCAAGATGGGTCTGACCCGTCTGTAGGTGTCTTGATCAATCTCTCATTATATCCAGTAAGGTCAATTGACCATAATTTGGCTGAAAATCCACTTCCATCAGATTCTGTCTTTGTCTCCCTATAAAAAATCAAAACTCTTCCATTAGGAGACCACGATGGAGCCTCTTGATAAAAATTTTCAGTCAATAGCCTTTCACCACTTCCATCTGTTCTCATTACCCCTATATAAAATTTTCCTTTATGTAGTTTTGTAAAGGCAATTAAATCCCCTCTAGGTGACCACACTGGAGTTCCATATATTCCATTACCAAAAGATATCCTTTTAACTTTACTGCCATCACTTTTCATTACATAAATTTGTTGATAACCGCTTCTATCTGAATTGAAACAAATATATTTACCATCTGGAGAATATGATGGAGAAGTATCAATGGAAGAATGATTTGTTATTTTTTCCACAATTCTATTTTCTAAGTCCATTGTATAAATATCTGAATTTCCATCTTTAGCGAAACTCATTATAATTTTTTTTCCATCAGGAGAAAATCTGGGTGCAAAAGTCATTCCTGGAAAGTCTCCCACTACCTCTTGCATGCCAGTTTCAATATCTAATAGATAAACTCTTGGAAGATTTCTAAAATATGAAAGATAAGTTACCATTTGATTTGTTGGATTAAACCTCGGAGTTAATACTAATTCATTTCCTAAAGTCAAAAATTTATTATTTGCACCATCTTGATCCATGATTGCAAGTTTTTTAATTCTTTTTGTTTTTGGACCTTCTTCAGCAACATAAATTATTCTTGTATCGAAATATCCTTTTTCACCTGTCAATCGTTCATATACTTTATCAGAAATAATATGGCCAACTCTTCTCCAATTATTTGGAACTGTCGTAAATGCTAAAGCCATCATTTCTTTTGCAGCTAATACATCCCATAACCTAAATTCTACTCTTAGTTTTTCATCTAAATATTCTACTTTGCCAGTAATCAAAGCTTGGGCTTTAATTAAATTCCAATCTTCAAATCTTGGTTTCAAATTAGCAATGTCAGGAGCTTGTAGAAAAGCATCTCTATCAAGTGGGTTAAATAAACCTGAAGTTTTAAGATTATTTTCAACAATCAAAGAAATCTCTGAACCTATATTTTTTTTATCTAAAATTCTTTTAAAATTTTTTCTTGAATCTTCATCAATTGACAATGGCGAAACAGCCACTGGAAGAGGATTCAAATTACCTCTAGTAATATCAACCTCAATCAAACTAAATGATTTAAGAGGTATTAAAATTATTAATAATGATAAAATTAAAAATTTTTTCATATTTTCTCTAGATTAACCTTTTAACATTTCACTTGCATCAAAATTTAATTGTAATTCTTTCCATCTTTCATATCCAGTACTAGGCACTCTTAAGGGTTGGCATAATTTTACTGCCCTGAGGGCACTTTCAGCTAAAACTTTATAAAATCCTTGACCTGGTTTATTCATCCTAGCATGATCTAAAATTTCAGACTTTACAATTGATCCATCTGGCTCAAGTTCAAGTTTAATTCTTACTAATAAACTTTCATCATATGGAAGTCCTAGTGGAATGCTCCAACAACCAAAAATTTGTGCTTTTAACGCATCTTCCTCACTTAAAGTCAAACCGGTATTTTCTAAATTCTTTGATTTATCCTGTGTAACACTGTCTTTCTTATTTATTGTTGTTGCTGTATCCTCTTTTGATTTATCAATTAAGGCAGCAATATTATTTGGATCAAATAGTTCCTCTTTTTCAAATTCTGAAACTTGCTTAACTTCATTGTCAATTTTTTCAGGATTTTGAGTGTCATCTTTAACTTTTTTTACCTTTTTAATTTTATCCTCAGGCATTGGAACAGAGTCTGGCTTCTTCTTTTTTACTTTTTTTGGAGGTGCTTGTTCTGAAACAATTTTTTTTTCTTTTTCCTTAACTTTTTCAATAATCTTTTTTGCTTTCGGAGCAAATGGAACATTGGTTTTTTCAGTTATTTGAATCAGCTCTACTGATACTATTGGTGGTAAATCTATTGGTTTTTTTGACAAGAAAGGAAGACTCATTGCTGTTATAATAATTATTATTAAATGTAAAACAGAAGATGTTATTAAACTTCTATTCACTTTAAAACTACCTTTCTTTGTATGGCTCAGAAATTAAAGCAACTTTAGTAAAACCCGATCCAGAGAGTAGACCCATTATCTCAAGAACTCTGCCGTAATTTATAGTTTTGTCACCCCTGACATAAATTCGTGTATCAGTTCTATTTTTTGATATCGCCAAAACTTTAGCAATAATTTTATCATACTCAACTTTTGATTCTTGAATAAATATTTCCCCCTTAGAATTAATTGATAAAGTTAACGGCTCTTGTTCTTCTGGTAATGAATCTGCTGAACTTTCAGGTAAATCCACTTGCACACCTACTGTCAATAAAGGAGCTGTCACCATAAAAATAATTAACAGAACTAACATTACATCTACAAATGGTGTAACATTAATTTCACTCATTGGTTCTTTTCCTGAACGATTCAATTTAAATGCCATCTGGATTAAATGATTGAAATAAATCTTTTAGAAAAACTTTCTAATTTTTGAGAATATTTTTTAGATTCAGAATTAAATCTGTTATAAGCAATTACTGCAGGGATAGCAGCTAACAATCCTAAAGCTGTAGCAAATAATGCTTCAGCGATACCTGGTGCAACTATAGCCAAACTTGTATTTCTGGAAATTGCAATTGATTGAAATGAATTCATAATTCCCCAAACCGTTCCGAATAACCCTATAAATGGAGCAGTTGAACCAACAGTTGCTAAAAAAGTAAATCCCTTTTCTATTTTTGCCATTTGCTTTTCTATTCCAACTTCGAGCATGCCACCTAATCTTTCCATCAAATTTGTTTTAGATCTTGATTTTAATACACTTTGCATTGACTCTTTAAACAATGATGCCATAGGATCTTCAACATTATTCGGTAAGCTATTATAGAATGTTTCAGCAGATTTAGATCTCCAAAACTTTTCCTCAAACTCTTCTGTCGAAAAATTTATTTTTTTAAATAATTTAAATTTTTCAATTATGATCGCCCATGAATATATTGAGCATGCGATTAATATTATAATTACTGATTTAACAATAATATCTGCTCTTATAAAAAGATTTATTAAAGAAAAATCTGCACTTGAGGCTAAGCCCACTGCCTGAGTCGAAATATCAGCTTCCATATTAAATTCTTTTCACACTCAAATGTGTCATTTATTTGACTTCATAAATAGGTTATTCATCTAATTTAAAAGTTTCATAATAATAACTGGCAATTAATATTGCATCTGCTTTGTTTGAGTCCTTTTTTTTAGATAAATTTGATGAATAATAAGGGAAAATCTCTATAGCTTTTGTTCTGCTTGCATCTTTTTCGGAATTAATCAAATTAAAATATTTCTTCCATTTTGCTGGTCTCACAAAATACATGGATAATTGCATTGCGGCACACATACCTTTTAAAATACCAAAAGATTGGCCAAAATTAAACATGCTGGTTACTCCTTGCCCTGGCATTGCTGATACCTGTTCAATAATTACTCTTATGTCTTGTTTTTCAATTTTTTTTATTCTTCCAGATATCTCATTATAAACTTGGGATCCATTCACTTGTTTTTTGTTTTTTTTACCATCAGTCATTGTTGGCATTTCTATTACATCTAAAATCCTTCCATCCTCAAAAAAACAAATTGAACCTGAAATACCTGGATCTATACCTATAATTAACATCAGATTATATTTAATTGAGCATTCGAATATATATTTTGAACATCATCATTATCTTCTAATGTTTCAAAAAACTCTATCAAGCTAGCTTGATTCTCCATTGATACTTGTACGCTATTTAAAGCAATCCATTCTATTTCTGTAGATATAAAATTATTTATTTTTTTCTCTAATTTTTTTTTTACATTATAAATCTCATTAACTGTACATTGTATTTCATGAAAATCACTCTTAGATATGCATTCATCAGCCCCTGAATTTATTGCTAGTTCAAAAATTTCCTCATCTGAAATTTCACTTTTTTTTATTTTAATTACTCCTAGCTGATTGAAATTGTGTGATGCAGATCCTTGGGTACCCAAGTTGCCTCCAGCTTTTTGAAAAATAGTTCTAATATTTGAAGCTGTTCTATTTTTATTATCAGTCAAGGCTTCTACTATAACAGCTACTTTTTCTGGGCCAAATCCTTCATATCTTAGACTTTCAAAATTTGACTCTGTATTAACAGTAGATTTATTTATCGCTCTTTCAATATTTTCTTTTGGCATATTGGCTGACCTTGCTGCTTGAATTGCAGATCTTAATCTTGGATTTATTGTTGGATCTTTATCTCCAAGTTTTGCTGCAACCGTTATTTCCTTTGAAAGCTTTGAAAAAATTTTTGACCTCTGTTTATCTGCCTTTCCTTTTTTGTGCTTAATTCCAGCCCAATGAGAGTGTCCAGCCATAATTAATTAGTACTTTTTAATTGTCCTCCAAAAATATAACTTTCTATATTTTCAGCTAAGCCAGTTTCTATATTACAATCAACTATAACACCACTTAAAGTAGCTTCACCTTTTGCAGGAAAATGCTTAGTGGATTTCTCTTTTAGAAATTTATTGACAGAATTTTCTTTGTCCATTCCTATAACTGAGTCATAGTCACCACACATTCCTGCGTCAGTTTGATAACCAGTACCATTATTTAAAATTCGAGCATCATTTGTTGGAATATGTGTGTGAGTACCAATTACGAGTGTTGCATTGCCATCAAAAAAATGTCCAATAGCATTTTTTTCACTTGTTATTTCTCCATGGAAATCAACTACTAATAAGTCATAATCTTTTTTTAATTTATAATTTTTCATAAATTTTTTAGCTACTGTAAAAACATCGTCACATTTTTTCATAAAGACATTCCCCATAAGATTTAAAACGCCTATTTTAATATTCTGAGAAGTCTCAAAAATTTCAAATCCTTTTCCTGGACAAGGTTCATAGAGATTTAGAGGTCTTAAGAGTCTATTTTCCACCTCTATATAATTCATTATCTCTTTTTGATCCCAAACATGATTTCCTGATGTAATAACATTTACACCACAATTAAAAAAATCTTTGCATGTTTCTATTTTTAATCCCACTCCAGGCTCAGAGGAATTTTCACCATTTACTATCACGAAATTAATATTATTTTTTTCAATTTCTGATTTAAGATTACTAAATATTTTTGAGCAGCCTGACAAACCTACTACATCACCTAAAAATAAAATTCTCATTAGTAAAATTTTCTTTCAGTAATTATATGATCAAGTCTTATATCATGTTTATCTATCGGAATTTTTTTAACTTTTTGAAAAGAGTAGGCAATACCTATTTTTAAAATTTTCTTTATTTTTTTATTTTTTGATAGATATCTATCGTAATAACCACCTCCATAACCAAGCCTATTAAGATCATTGTCAAAAGCAACCAATGGCATAAATAGAACATCAGGAAAAACTTGTTTTTCTGATGTTGGCTCTGGGATGCCATATTTGTTTATTAATAATGGTTCGGCAAAAGACCAACCAAAAAAATTCATCTGATTATTCTTTTGAATTTTTGGTAGTGAAATTTTGAACTTTCTATCTTGTAAAAATTTTAATATTTCAAGAATATCTAATTCGTAGTTATATGGATAATATCCACCTATATTTTTATTTTTAAATTTAAGATTAGTTAAAAAATTTAATAATTTATTTTTATTAAAAGGAAAATTTTCAAGAAATTTCTCTTTTCTTTTTTTTAAGATAATTTTTCTAATTTGAGATTTGTTCACGGATTATTAAGATAAATTTTCTATATTAGCTTTTTCAACAAAATTTGAGATTTCTTCTGTTGCTTCTTGTATTAATTTTTCATAATTTTTTTGATTATTTTCAATTTCTGTCTTTAAATTTACATGCTTATCGTTAAGCTCTTTTATTTCTCCTTCTTTTCTATCTCTATAATCGTAAACTAAATTTTTTAACTCTTTAAATTTATTTGAAAGCTCTTTAAATTCTATTTGTTTTTGTTCAACTTTTTTTTTTGTTTCATGATATTCATCCATTGCTTTTATTGCTGTAATTAATAAAAGTTTATTTTCACCTAAATTACCTAAATCATTTTTCACTTCGTTAAATTTTTGATTAATTTGAATTAATAATTCCTCTAAGTGTTCTTCTTGACCATCCTCGCAAGATAAAAGAAATTCCTTTCCATTGAATTTAATACTTACGTTTGCCATTTGTCAATTTCCTCTAATAAAGTGTTAGTTTCTTGATTAAGCTCATCGATCTTCTCGGAAAACTGAATATGTTTTTTTTGTTCAGTTTTCTCTTTGTTTTTTAATTCATCTAATTCTTTAGTTAAATAATTATATTCCTCTTTTAAAAGAATGTATTTTTCTTCCAAATCTTGTTTTTCAATTTCTAATTGATTTTTTTTAATTTTTAATTTTTCTATATTATTTAATAAATTAGGATTTTTTAAATTTATATTATTTAGTTTAGTAAGAGCCAATTTTAATTTTTTTTCTTTTTCGTTCACAGAATTCATATATATATAATTATATTATTAAATAGAATCTTCTTAGTCTACACAGGATAAATTTTGAATAAATTACATAAGGAATTAGCTAATTGTATCAGGTTTCTGTCTATTGATGCTGTTCAAAAAGCTAATTCTGGGCACCCAGGAATGCCAATGGGAATGGCTGATGTAGCCACTATCCTTTTTAAAGATTTTTTAAATTTTAATCCAAATAACCCAAGTTGGATCAATAGAGACCGATTTGTTCTCTCTGCTGGTCATGGTTCTATGTTGCTTTACTCATTGCTATATTTAACTGGATATAAAAGTATTTCTTTAAAGGATATTAAAAACTTTAGACAACTTGACTCTATTTGCGCAGGTCATCCTGAATATTATCCTAATACTGGCATCGAAACTACTACTGGTCCATTGGGACAAGGAATATCAAATGCTGTTGGATTTGCATTGGCTGAGGAAATTTTAAAAAAAAAAGCAGGAAAAAATAAAATTGATCATAAAACATATGTCTTAGCTGGAGATGGGTGCTTGATGGAGGGAATAAGTCATGAAGCTTTGAGTCTTGCAGGTCATTTAAAATTAAAAAACCTTATCTTATTATTTGACAATAATTCTATATCAATTGATGGTCCAACTAGTTTAGCAGTTTCAGACGATCACGAGAAAAGATTTAAGAGTTACGGTTGGAATTACTTAAAAATTAATGGCCACAATTATAAAGAAATTACAAACGCTCTTAAAAAGGCGCAAAAATCAAAAAAACCTATTGCAATTTCTTGCAAAACAACCATTGGTTTTGGCTCTCCAAACAAAGGTGGAAGTGCTTCATCACATGGCAGTCCTTTAGGTGAAGATGAAATAAAATTGGTCAGAAAAAAACTAAAATGGAATTATGAGCCTTTTAAAATACCAAATGAATTATTAAATGAATGGAGAAAAATTGGAAGCAGAGCTTCAAAGAAAGCAAAGAAAGATGAACTTAAAAATAATCAATTTTTTTCAAATTTAAAAAATTTAAAATCTTTTAAAAATTTAATTGAAAAAACAAAAAATAATTATCTTAAAGATTTAAAACCTCTTGCAACTAGAAAATCGTCTGAAATGTTCTTAAATATTATATCTAAATCGCCAAATCTAATTGGTGGTTCAGCTGATTTAGCTGGTTCAAATAATACTAAAACTAAAGATCATAAAATAATAAAGCCAGGAAATTTTTCTGGGAATTATATTCATTATGGAGTTAGAGAACATGCAATGTGTGGAATAATGAATGGAATTGCATTACACAGCAATTTTGTTCCCTATGGGGGAACATTTTTAATTTTTAGTGATTATTGTAAACCATCAATCAGATTAGCAGCAATGATGAAACAAAAGGTTATATATATATTTACTCATGACTCGATAGGATTAGGTGAAGATGGCCCAACTCATCAGCCAGTTGAACAATTAACAAGTTTAAGATCTATTCCCAATCTAAATGTTTTTAGGCCTGCTGATACTGTAGAAACTTTCGAATGCTGGCAGTTAGCTCTTGAAAGTCAGAATACCCCAAGTGTAATAGCTTTAAGTAGACAAAATATTAATCCAATTAGAATTAGTAATTCACAAAAAAATAAGTCGTCCAAAGGTGCTTATGAAATTTTGAGAACAGGAGATAATATAAATGTAACAATTATAGCAACTGGATCAGAAACAAGTTTAGCCTGTGATGTAGGCCATAAATTAGCCACAGAAGGTATTTATTCCAAAATAATATCAATGCCTTGTCAAAGATTATTTGAACAACAAAGTGAAGACTATAAAGATAAAATTTTAAATGAAGCAAAACTTATTGTAACATTAGAGGCATCTGAAACGGGCTATTGGAAGAAATTTACAGGTAATAACGGATTAAATTTTGGAATTAATAATTTTGGCAAAAGCGCTCCTTATAAAGAAATTTATGACCACTTTGGATTGAATTCTGAAAATATAATAAAAAAAATTAAAGAAAAATTATGAAGATAAAAATTGGAATCAATGGAATGGGTAGAATTGGCAGAATGATTGTTCGTTCAATAATTGAAAGCAAAAACAAAAAAATAAGAATAATGCACATAAATAATAGAACAAATTCTGAAGCTTGCTCCTCTCTTTTAAAATATGATTCTATTCATGGAAAATTTAATGCTGATATAGATTTTGATAAAAAGCATCTGATTATAAACAAAAATAAAATTACATTTAGCCAAGAATCAGATTTAAAAAATATTAGTTGGAAAAAGTATGATGTTGATTATGTTTTTGAATGTACTGGTAAATTTAATTCTAAGGAAAAATTATTACCCCACTTAAAAAATGGAGCAAAGAAAGTTATAGTTTCAGCCCCTTGCAAAAACGCCGACAAAACAATTGTATTTGGTGTTAATGAAAATGAGTTAAAAAAAAATGATAAAATTATTTCAGCAGCATCATGTACAACAAATTGTCTTGCTCCAGTAGCTCATGTTCTAAATGAAAACTTTAAAATTGAAAAAGGTTTCATGACAACAATCCACGCTTTCACTAGTGACCAAAGGATCTTGGACAATTCTCATAAGGATCCAAGAAGAGCAAGAGCAGCAAGTCAATCTATCGTGCCAACTTCGACTGGAGCATCTAAAGCTATTGGAGAAATTATACCTTCTCTCAAAGGTAAATTGGAAGGTATAGCTATGAGAGTGCCCACTCCTAATGTATCGTTGGTTGAATTGGTCTTTTGTACAAAAAAAGATTTAAGTATAGAAAAGATTAATTCAGCATTTAAAAATTTTAGCAATAGAAATAAAATTCTTGAATTGACTCAAGAAAAACTTGTATCTGTAGATTTTAATCACAATCCTGCTTCTTCAATTGTCGATGCAAATTTAACAAATGTAGTAGGTAAAAATATGGGTAAAATTTCTGCTTGGTACGATAATGAGTGGGGTTTTTCAAATAGAATGTGTGATATAGCAGAATATCTTCATAAAATCTCTTGATGAAAAAAATTAAAGATCTTGAGAATCTTAATCAAAAAAAAATTTTATTAAGATTGGATTTAAATGTTCCTTTAAAAAATGGGACAATTACAGATCAAACAAGAATTGATAAAATTCTTCCAATAATTAAATTTTTATTAAAAAAAAATTCTAAAATCATTATAATTTCTCATGTTGGACGACCAAAAGGTATAAAAAATAAAGATCTGTCACTGAGGCCAATTAGTAAATATTTAGAAAAAAAAATTAATAAAAATATAAAATTTATAGATCAAGACATCTTTAAATTAAAAAAAGAGGAATTGTTTAAAGACTCAAAAGAACAAATAATTTTTTTAGAAAATATAAGATTTTACGAGGCAGAAGAAAAAAATGACTTTAATTTCTCAAAGCATTTAGCTGGATTTGCAGATTTATTTGTTAATGATGCTTTTTCTTGCTCACATAGGGCCCACGCATCAGTATGTAAAATTACAGAATTTTTACCTTCTTTTGCAGGATTGCAATTAGAAACAGAAATAAATGCTTTAAAAAAAGTTACTATAGAAATTAAAAAACCGATTACTTGTATTATTGGAGGTTCAAAAATTTCAACAAAAATTGGAATAATAAAAAATTTAATACCTAAATTTGATAATATTATCATAGTAGGAGGGATGGCTAATAATATTCTCTTTTATAAAGGAAATCAAATTGGAAAATCAATTAAAGAGAAAAACTGTGAAATAATAATTAATGAAATTTTTGAAACCTCAAAAAAATATTCTTGCTCAATTATGTATCCAGAAGATGTTTTGGTCGGAAAAAATTTGGATGACAATTCTCAAATCAAAGAAATAAATGATATATCTGAAAATGATTTAATCTTAGATATTGGACCAAAAACAATAAATAAAATTAGAAACATTATTGAAAATAGTCAAACAGTTCTATGGAATGGTCCAGCAGGATATTTTGAAAATCCTAATTTTGCAAATGGAAGTTATGAAATTGCAAAAATTATTATTAAAAAAAATAAAGACAAATCAATTTATTCAGTCGCAGGGGGAGGAGATACGATAGCTCTTATAAATAAATTAAATGCAATTAAATATTTTGACTTTGTTTCAACTGCTGGTGGAGCATTTTTAGAATACCTTGAAGGAAAAGAACTACCTGGTATAAAAGCTTTGAAATAACATGTCAGAATTAAATAACATAGCAATTAAAATCTTAGAAAATGGAAAAGGAATTTTAGCTTCTGATGAGAGCACTGGAACAATGACCAAGAGATTGAATGATGTTAATGTTCCATCAACTCCAGAAAATAGATTATTGTTTAGAGAAACTCTCTTTAGCTCATCTAGTATGACTGAGTGTATCGGAGGTGTAATTTTATATGATGAAACTATAAAACAAAAATCTTCAAAAAAAAATAAAATCCCAGAATTAATTACATTAATGGGTGCTGCTCCTGGTATTAAGGTTGATACTGGTGCTAAAATTTTAGCCGGCTCACCAGATGAAAAAATTACAGAAGGTCTGGATGGATTAAGAGAAAGATTAAAAGAATATTCAAAACTTGGTGCAAAATTTACAAAATGGAGAGGTGTATATAGTATTTCTAAAAATTACCCAAGCAAACTTTCAATACAAGCAAATGCTCATGCATTGGCAAGATATTCTGCATTAGTTCAAGAGTGTAACATGGTTCCAATAGTTGAGCCAGAGGTTTTAATGGATGGTGAACATTCAGCAAAAGAATGTTACCAAATAACTTCAGAAGTAATCAAAAAATGCTTTGAAGAATTAATTTTACACAGAGTTGATTTAAAAGGAATTATACTTAAACCTAATATGATTTTAGCCGGAAGCAAATCAAAAGAAAAAATTTCAAATGAAGAGGTGGCAAAACTAACTTTACAATGTATGAAAGACTCAGTGCCCTCAGAAGTTCCTGGTATTGCTTTTTTGTCAGGTGGCCAATCTGAAAAAGAGGCGACAGAAAATTTAGATTTAATAAATAAACATAATAATACGGATTTTATAATGAGTTATTCCTATGGCAGAGCGCTACAACAAAGTGCATTAAAATTTTGGTCTAAAGATATAAAAAATATCGAGGGTACTCAAAAGATTTTTAACCATCGGGCAAAAATGAATACATTGGCTGCTAAGGGTAAATGGTCTAAAGAATTTGAAATTGAATAAAAAAAAATTTATCTATCTAATTTCACCATTAAAAATTAACAAATTATTTTATCAGGATTTAATTGAAGTTCTTAAACAAAAAAAAGTAAATTTTTTTCAGTTGAGATTAAAAAAAGAAAATTTCACAAAAAAAGTAATAATTGGTAGAGAAATAAAAAGAATATGTAAAAAGTTTAATGTTAAGTTTTTAATAAATGATGATGTTTATCTTGCAAAAAAACTAAATGCTGATGGTTGTCATTTAGGGCAAAAAGATATGAGCATTATCAAAGCAAGAAAAATAATTGGAAATAAAATAATTGGAATTACCTGTCACAACTCAATGAAACTAGCTAAAGTTGCAATAAAAAATAATGCTGACTATATAGCTTTTGGAGCTTTTAGTTCATCAAAAACTAAAAGAGTAAAATATAGAGCATCGATTAGTTTATTAAAAAAAGCAAGAAAGCTCTCAAAAATTCCAATTGTGGCTATTGGTGGTGTTAATTCTGATAACTACAAAAAACTTTTGTTGAATAAAGCTAACTTTTTAGCTATTTCAGGCTACATTTGGAAAAATAAAAAACTAAAACCAGTAGATACAATTAAAAAACTAAAATGAAAATAAATGCAAGTGAAATAAGAGTTGGCATGCTGTTAGAATATAAAAATGATTTATGGCAGGTATTAAAAACCCAGCATGTAAAGCCAGGCAAGGGTGGTGCATTTGCGCAAGTTGAAATGAAAAGTGTAAATAAAAATACAAAA
>CESM01105895.1_pt1 | contig 23600 bp, 23 predicted proteins | sample 361421 | NCBI WGS metagenome assembly CESM01 (sample SAMEA2622219, study PRJEB7988) | marine metagenome | isolation source: saline water (ENVO:00002010), including | reverse complement strand
CAACCACCTTTGTGATTAATACAAGCGATAACTAGTGGTTCGGTCATTATTGTCTACTCGCAGTAATCTCGGGTATTTCCACTTCTCGTTAAGATTCTATCGAACCCACCTTTCCTGCTACGTTTAGACAACTAGCCACAACTGGCCCTATGATGAGTGCAAAGATGATTGTACCGATCCCAAATGTCCCTCCTAATAACCAACCAATTAATAGAACACTAATCTCAATTGAACCTCTTACTTTACCTATTGGGATCCCTGTAATTCTTTGCATACCAGTCATCCAACCATCTCTAGGGCCCGGTCCTAGATTTGCAGTTAGATATAGCCCACTACCAATTCCAACTAATATTGAGCCAATTAGAACCTGCAATATTTGCCATTCAAAATCAACAGGATTCGGTAACATTCCTTCCATATAATGAATCACAGCAGCGATTAAAATTGCGTTCAAAATCGTACCAATACCGGGTTTTTCTTTCAGAGGGATCCACAAAAAAAGAACAATTATACTAACTAAGAAAGTTGATTGTCCCACCGTCCAACCAATCTTAACAGCTATTCCCTCTGCCAAAACGGTCCAGGGGGTATTTCCAACTCCAGCAGCAATTAGAATCGCATCCCCTGCTCCAAATACTAACAGCCCAATGATGAGAGTCATCATTGTGGATAATCTAGGTTTAACAGACATAGGGTCTTCTGAACTCCACCAAGTAGAGGGTACTTTCTTGGCAGGCCGCAACAAATCGTAGAGTCCCACGTCTCTCTGATAGAGGTATAGCACTTAACACCTAAATGTGATTGGAGTTAAATTACTGGATTACTGGTACAGGAACTTCACTCAGAATCTTTCTCATGATATGTTGTCCCGTAACTCCACGAATCTTTGATTCGGGTTTGAGTACGATTCTGTGACTGACGACTTGTAGTGCTACACTCTTCACATCATCTGGAATAACGTAGTCTCTTCCATCAATTGCGGCACTAGCACGTGCCGTCTTGAATAGAGACTGACTCGCACGAGGTGAAGCGCCAGTAATAACACGGTGATCCTCACGAGTTCGGTGAACTAATTCTACGATGTATGAGAGAATTGCTGTATCTACATGAACTGTTTCTAGTGCCTTTTGCATTGCGACAACCTTCTTTGGGGATGTAATCTGCTCGATATCGTAATCATCCTTGCCTCGTAGTTTTCTCCGTTGTAGAATAGATTTTTCTTCTTGTCTGTCAGGGTATCCCATTGACATTTTCATCATAAATCGGTCCATTTGTGCTTCAGGTAGAGGATATGTTCCTTCTTGCTCAATTGGGTTCTGAGTGGCCATTGTGATGAATGGAGCAGGTAATTTGTGTGTTATTCCTTCGATTGTAACTTGTTTTTCTTCCATGGCTTCAAGGAGAGCCGCTTGAGTCTTAGGCGGAGCGCGATTAATCTCATCTGCTAGCAAAACATTGGTGAATAGTGGACCGGGACGAAGTTTGAATTCTCCCGCTTGTTGATCATACATGTAAGTGCCCATAATATCAGCAGGAAGTAGATCTGGAGTGAATTGGACACGCTTGAATTTACAGCCCAGAGAAGTAGCGAAAGTATTCGCCATCAATGTCTTTGCAAGTCCCGGATAATCTTCGATTAGCATGTTTGCATTAGATAGTATCCCAATAGCCACTCTTCGCAGATTTTCTTGCTTACCAATGATGACTTTTGCTACTTCTCCCATCAGTCCATTGGAGATCTGTGACACGGTCTGAATCAATTCACGAGATTTGGGATCGCTGGCAGCCATAGTCATCTCAGACACCTTAACAAGCACTCTGCTTGATTTTTGATACTAAAGCGTTGGGTGTCTATGAACGCTAGTTGATTCATTAAATTCAGAGTCCCCAGAAATTAGAATCCTTTCTATGAATGGCAATTAATTCATCTAATACTTCCTTTTCAGCAGCATTAAGATCCATCTTTCTGAGTTTCTTAGCATGAGATTCGGGTATGTCAACTAGCAGTATGTCATCTTCATCAATTTGTCTACCTACAGTAACTCCATCTATGGCTACAGCAACCTCATCGCCTTGCCTGGCCTCTTTCATTGAGTCTTGACCAGAGCGTATTGATTTGATTTGACCAATACGTTGTCCATTCTTAAGTAGTCGTTGACCTATGTGAATTCTACCTGCTAAAATACGAACACCCACAACAGCAGGTTTGGATACTCGAAAGGTATGATCTGGAAGAAGCAGTATGCGACCAGGATATACTACTTGTTCTCTACTTTCTTCTTCTAACTCTCTAGTACGTTGTTCAACCCACTCTTCTCTTTCTTCAAGAATACGATAAATAATATCTGACCCTAGATACTTTATGCCATTCTCAGAAGATTCTATTTCCTCCTCTGCATCAGGAAGAATTTCAGTAGAGAATGCCATAATAATTCGATGTAGAGGATCTGCCGAATTCTCTGCACTACGTATATCTCTACGATTGACTTTCCCAATTGATGCATTTCTAATAGGTACCTCGATAGCCTTCAGTTCTTTTGCTAATGCTTCTAGTCCACCGACGGTATCCGCTTTAATCGTAACACCTTCTTCATCTAATTCAATGGATAGATTCGCTTCTTCCAATGCCTGAATAAGAGCCATATCACGTTCAGAATCACTACTTACAACACGCATGGTGGTTCCAGCTAGTACTCCATCCATATCTGGTGCAGAAATTTTTAGTCCACTAGCCGCATGAGCAATTTCTGTATTGTCCCAACGATCTCCTGCATCTCTCATTTCAGACATACCACGGGGTGCAAACATACCACGAACTTTAGTGGTTAAACCTCCTTCTTCAGTAACTAAAACAATTTCATCTCCTTTCTTAATCGATCCGCGATAAAGTATGACGTCGAGGGTTTTTCCAAGTCCTCTTTCTTCTTTCATTTCTAACACAGTCCCTTCGCCAGAACCTTCTATATCTGTCAGTTTCTCTTCTAGATAACGTTCAGCAAGTCCAATAACAACAGCCAATAAATCTTGAACACCTTCACCTTCTCTAGCAGATATAGGAACTAATGCAATATCCTTGGTAAAATCTTTGACTCTTGAATATAATTCAATATTAAATCCATGTTCAGCAAAACTTCCAACTAGATCCCAATATCTTTTTTCAAACATTCCTTGTGCATCCTTAGTCTGTTCTCTAACGGCCTGAGCCATTGAACGACCACGCTTTGATTCCCAGCCATGTATACGATCTACCTTATTAGCCGCAATTACGAAAGGTGTTTTTGCTTGCTTAAGAATGCGAATAGATTCTATTGTTTGAGGCCTTAAACCTTCCATGACATCTACCATCAAAATTGCTATGTCTGCTAGGGATCCTCCTCGAGATCTAAGGGTAGAAAACGAGTGATGACCAGGGGTATCTATGAATAAAAGTCCAGGGGAATTGAATGATTTCCCTCCAAGAAGAGGGCCACACAGATCATTTAGCAAATCCGCAGGTACTTCAGTAGCACCAATATGCTGTGTTATACCTCCAGCCTCACGATCCATGACGCTGGCTTGTCTTCCCGAACCTAATCCACGAATGTGGTCCAATAACGAAGTTTTCCCGTGATCTACGTGCCCTAAAACAGAGACTATTGGTTGACGGCGTTCTGACATGTTTTACACCTCATGCGCAGTCCTCTGTTAACTAGACTAAATCACTCATAAATTTGACTTTCCGAATCTCGAGACCAATCAATTATACCATTTGGGAACCAAAGACCTAACTCAAACTCAGCAGTATCTTCACCATCAGATCCATGGATTATGTTATGTCCAATATCCATTGCAAGATCTCCACGTATTGTACCCGGGGCTGCTTCACGACCATTTGTCGGGCCAATGATGTTACGAGCCACAGAGATGGCTTCAACACCTGTCCAAGCCATAGCCACAACAGGTCCTGATGTTATGAATTCAATCAAACCAGGGTAAAAAGGGCGTTCTTTGTGAACTGCATAGTGAGCTTCTGCTAATTCAAGAGACGGTGTTAACTGACGTAGTCCCGTTAGCCTCAAGCCCTTGTTTTCAAACCGTTGTATAATATTACCAACAAGACCTCTTTGCACACCATCAGGCTTGACCATAATGAACGTCGTCTGCATTTCCATGATGCGCGCGAATCAGCGAACCCTTTTCAATCAAATGTTTCTGGTTTTGTTGTAATTAGTGATTTATTCGATATCTGATAATGGTGAGAGTGAAGAGTGAGTGGTTGTTGCGACAGACAATGGGTGAGGAATGCTGTGGTCATGATCATGGCCCTGGAGAACATGCGACTCATGCTATAATCGAGGCAGAATTGTTGCTTGATGACCTTGATTTTAGCCCATCTGGATCTGATGATTTGCCTCTTGGTGAGGCATTTAAAGATCTAATAGATGCATTGGAAATTAATCGTAAAAAAACAGCATTAGTTTCTGGTGTGTTTGCCATAATTACAATTTTACTACTTGTTTCAATTCAGAACTGGATACTCGATGACGTAGTTGATGAGATTAAAAAAGATCTAGGTATATATGACCGAGTTCCTGTTTGGGAACGCGGTGAGTGGCCGTATGTCACAGATCAACCACATTCATTTGTTATGGAATATGGGCCCTATGAAATAAAGCAAACAGATAATGAATACAATTCCACACATCATTTTGTTGAATTCACATTGCCGCTGTCTGAAGGCGGTGCTGCACCAAATGGAAAAGTAAGCCTTGGTCTTTGGTTACCTGATGTTCCAGAGGGTGAAAAAGTTCCCGTAATCTCTGAATTTGGACCTTACTTTGACGAGACATCAGTTTCTACTGGGCCAATCACAGTACCTGGGACGTGGCTTGGTCAAATGATTATCGATCAAATATTACCACATGGTTACGCATTCGCACAAGTTTCAGTAATGGGTACAGGTCGCTCAAATCATTGCATGGATTTGATGGGCAATGCAGAGCAACTAGGCGTTGATGCTGCAGTAACATGGCTTGGTACTCAGGAATGGTCAAATGGTCGTGTTGCGATGATTGGTAAGTCATACGACGGCTCTACTCCTTGGCAGGCAGCGACATTTGGAAACGAGTATCTTTCCACAATAGTTCCAATATCAGGACTCATAGGTGTTATGGAATTGATGTGGAAGAATGGCTCTTCAGAGGCAAGAGCTCCAATTATGCACAATGGCGTATACGGTTCATATGGAGTTGATGGAGATTCTGAAGATATAGGGAATATGTGTCCTGATTACATCATTGGCCCCGGCACTGGTGTTTCAGCTTGGATGTGGGGTGGAGAAGCAGCAGGAACCTATTGGAAGGAGAGATATTTCCTTGATCGAGTTTTAGATAATTATGAGGGTTCAGTTTACTTAATACAAGGTATGCATGATTGGAATGTCGATCCACATATGGCTATACCAGTAATTAATCAACTCAAAGATTCTGGGATTGAAGCTAAGGGATTATTTGGACAATGGGATCACGATTATCCAGATAGACCTGATTACCACTTTGATAGATCCGGAGAAGGTAGAGGGCGCGAGGGATATCCTCAGATGACACGTTTCGATTGGATGCAAGATATGCTAGAATGGTTTGATTATTATTTGCGAGATATTGGTGATAAGCCAGGATTGTGGATTGAGATACAGAATAATCAAGGTTCTTGGCGAATTGAGGATTATTATCCTCCTAGAGATTCTCAAGTAATTAGTTTTGATTTGGGCGGTACATTAGAAAATGTCGCCGGTACAACTAATATTTTGCCAAATGCTGCAACAGGTCCAATATATGAATCTGAATTATTTGTTCAAGACACTTGGATTGCTGGCCTACCAAGATTACATGTAGATGTAACTACTGCAACTATTGGTGGGCAGATTTATGCTATTCTTGAGGATTGTAATCCAGATTCAGGTTGTATACACATAGGCCATGCAATTATGGATTTGCGTTATCATGAAGGGGGTACTGAAGAACAAACTTGGGTACCTGTATTGCAGACAATCAATGCTAAGATGGAGTTTTTTGGTATGGACGCGCTAATTAGCGAGGGAAATTATCTAAGATTATCACTTTCAAGTACTGGTGAAGATTATCTTCCAGCGTCTACAAGTAGTGTTGTAACAATACAAGAAGGATCTTCTTCTAATCTTCTAATAGATGTCATTGATCCAGAAACTAAACTATTTTTCACTCCACCAAGATGTACACATTCATCATGTACTGATTGGACCAATGGTACGACAGTTCCAGAATCGACAATAGAAGATTATTTCTTCACTTAATTCCGCCTTTTTCATAGCGTCGAGTCCATTTTAGTCTACGCGGATTGCGCTTTAACTTAGTGTGATTCTTCCGTGCTTTACTGTCCTTGAACCAAAGTACAGTGCCATCTCTTCTAATGAACATCATTCCAGTACCAGGTTCAATTTCTTCATGAGAGAAACTGCAAACTCTTCGTTCTGGCATATTATCTACCTCATCTTGCACTTAGACGACGTGCTTCTCGTCCAGTATCCTTCAACATTAGAACATCGCCAACTCTAACAGGCCCAACCACGTTACGAGTTATGATTCGGCCGACATCTCGAGGGTTAGGTGCATCATTGACTCTTACTTTGACTTGAGTTGCTTCACCAGTCATACCGGTTCTACCGACAATCTCTACTACTTCAGCGGGCCAAGCATCAACTTCTGCCATATTGCATCCTCCTTAATTCATGATTTTGCATTCAAGCAGATAGAGTTTCAAAGTGTCCTTTAACTTCCTTGAAGCGATCAGCACCATCCTTGTTAACGTCCATAACTGCTATTGCTGCAGTTCTGGTTCCAACAGGCATCCCTGCTGCTTCTGCAAGGTAAGCTTGGTCTTCTACATAGATGAATGGAATTTCTTTTTCCTTACAAATCATCGGTATGTGTGCTAGAAGTTCGCTAGGGTTGACATTTTCTGCCATTACAATCATCTGAGCAGTACCTCGCTCAGCAGCCTTAGTCACTTCATTCGCGCCCTTCTTCAATGCGCCGCGGCCATCTTTTCCAAGTGCCTTGACCATTTCATAGACTTGTTCTTGAACATCTTGTGGGGTTTGGTATATTATGTGTACACTCATTGGATTCACTCCTCATGTGGGGTAGTCCGGCGCACGGCGTGACTGATATAAACGCAGCGGATTACCTTCGGTAAACAGTCTGTGCAATTATTTCATCAGATTCTGTAGTCCACGAGCAAGGGCTGGGGCTGAACTGACTACAGCTCTTGGATTGGGTAATGAGTCTGAACTATGGACTCCATCTACATGATTTGACAGTCTCGAAATGGCTCCTGCAGTGAATAAACCATGGGTACAAGCGGCATGAACCGCAATTGCTCCTTGACGTCGCAGTGCATCACTAGCGCGACAAATTGTTCCACCTGTGCTGATCATATCATCTACGATAGCAACAATTTTTCCATTAACATCCAGGTCCTTGGGACTATGTTCAATTGTGTGAGCATCTATACGTGTTTTCTCAAGATAACTGAATTCCCATCCTCCAATTGAGGCAACTTCCATTGCACGATCAATAGCACCCTTATCTGGACTTAGAACGAAGTCTGGGTCGACTTCACTTTTTAGCCTAGCAGCGATTTCAGGCATTGAACTAACAAACTCTACAGGTACAGAGAGATGTTTCAGTATTTCAGGGGCATGAAGGTCGAGAATAACAATTCCATCACAATAGTTGGAGAGTATTTCTCCGATTACACGCGCACTAATTGCCTCCCCCGGTGAAAACCTCTTATCTTGTCGAGAGTATCCATAGTAAGGAATAGCGAGATAAACCTCCGAGCCTACATCTGGCAGTTTCTGAGGTTCTTTCCCTTTGTAATTTGAGAGATCTCCTTTACGGACATCTCCTATTGCTTTGAGTAGTAGAATAGTTTCTAGGATTCCTGAGTCAGGATATGTGTTTGAGACCAATACAACAGGCTCTCTACGTACAGGTTCAATAGCATTAGATGGCACTCTCACATACCCCTCTCCATCAGGAAATTTTCTACTGAGCAGAGGTACATGATCCATGTCTAGCAATGGAGCCAAAATATCTGCAACCGCCCGACCTGAGGAACCACTCACTACGGGCATGAGTAGTCTAGCGGAGTAGTGCACCCTTCATGACTCCTCCGATGCCTAAGATATCTTTCATATGCTCATGGACATGTTCAAAATGGGTACCCTTCTCGGTGGCTTTGCTCAAGGGCGTGTAGCTTAGTTTGGCTGGAGCACCCCGCTGATAACGGGGAGGTCACAGGTTCAAATCCTGTCATGCCCACCATTTTTCTTATTCTTCGGCTTCGCCGCCATTCAAGGCTAGGTAACTTGGAAGTGTAACTAATCTACTTGCAGTACATCTTAGTATTAATTCGTCCAGGAAAGAAGTAGTTCTAGCAAGTTGTTTAACAGGTATTATTATTTGTTCAGGTAGGTTATATTTCCTCCTTAGTATTGAATGCGTATTTACTGCAATGCCTCTGAAGGTTCTTTTCACCTTGACAAAACCTACTACATTACCTAGATCAATACCATCGTTATCCATTACGGCTCTATCTAGTAGTTCATCTGGAGCCCATAATTGTTCATTAATACGGATAGTGTTCCTCCATCTACGCTGTAATTCACGCATTGATTTGGATAGTTTAACTCCTCCATCTGGTCTAATACTATGCACCAGTTCTTTTGAAAGAGGGGCAGAATCTGCTGGTTTCCTCATGAATTCTCCAGCTACATCATCTACAACTTCAAGTCTCATAGATTGTACAAATTCATCTCTCGGATGACTTCTCTCTCCTGTGATAATTCCAACTAACGTATTGCCTACGTATACTTCTCTCTGTAGTAGTTCCTGAATTCGATATTCATCGTTCATTTTGCCGCCTCAAATTGCTGGGTTAGTGCATCCCCGGTGCTGTTCCCTGCATGATCTTGTGAGTATTGGCACTTAATCTATCTGTTAATAAAGACTGATAATCCAATTGAAAAATTCAACATATAATGAAATTTTCAATTGAAAAATTAAAGTGAATTTGATTTTTAGTGTGATTATCAGAAATTTATTATCCACCAATATGATGAGGGAAAAATTAGAATCAGAATATTCCTAATTCCAGACAAATATTGATGTGCATACCCTCGTTCGCGTTACGATGACAAGGTGTTTGGACTTACTAAATGACATTCGCTCTAATTCTGGAAATGCTCAAACAGGGGGTCTTTCCGATGAGATTTTGTCTTCTTTCATAGAATCTAGTAGCGATCTTGTTAGAGCTGTGGATGAAGCCTACCAAAATCATCTCAGATTAAGAAAAGAAATAGGCCCAGCAACTCTTATGATGAATGAAGAAGATTTAATCTCTATATTACAGGAAGATTACGTAAATTTCTATTCTTCTGCTACAATTAACCCCTATATTGCAATATCCGCCAGAGGTCCATGGATTGTGACTTCTCACGGAGCAGTCATTCATGATAATGGTGGTTATGGTATGCTAGGTATGGGCCATGGTCCTGATGATGTCATTTCTTCAATGCATAATAATTGGGTTATGGCCAATGTGATGACTCCATCATTCAGCCAGAAGCGACTTGCTGACAAATTAAAGCAAGAGATAGGCCATACTCGAGGATCATGTCCATTTGAAAGATTTATTTGTATGAATTCTGGTTCTGAATCTATGACTGTAGGAATGAGGATTTCAGATGTTAACGCCTTGAGAATGACGGGCCCCGGTGGTCCTCACGAGGGCAAACCAACAAAGATGATGGCTATTGAGAGAGCATTTCATGGTCGTACAGATAGACCTGCACAGATTTCTCATTCATGTAAGGATGGTTACGATAAAAATCTCAAAACCTTTCAAAACAGAAAGAATTTAGATCTGATTCCAGCAAATAATCTAACCGCTCTGAGAGAAGCCTTCGCACGTGCTAAAGCAGATGGGTTTTTTGTTGAATTACTTGCAATTGAACCCGTTCAAGGAGAAGGCGCTCCTGGAGTGTGCATAGATCGGGAATTCTATGACGAAGCACGTCGTTTGACTAGGGAGCATGGGTCTATGCTGATTATTGATTCTGTGCAGGCAGGATTGAGAGGTCAAGGTTGTCTAAGTATTGTTGACTATGAGGGATTCCAAGATGCAGAAGCTCCTGATATGGAAGCTTGGTCTAAGGCAATAAATGCAGGTCAATATCCTTTATCTGTAGTTGGTATGACTGCTGAAGTTGCCGAACTTTATGTTACTGGAATTTATGGAAATACAATGACTACCAATCCTAGAGCGTTAGAAACAGCGATTGCAGTACTAGATCGTATTACTCCTGAATTGCGCCAAAATATTAGAGATCGTGGTAGGGAACTTGTTACTGGGCTAGAAGGATTAATGTCAGAATATCCTGATGCTATAATTTCCGTACAGGGAACTGGACTTTTGGTATGTGCTGAACTTGATCCTAAGAGATTTCCCGTGGTTGGTAATGACAAGGTTGAGACATGGTGTAGGAAAAACGGACTTGGCGTCATACATGGGGGCATGAATGCTCTTCGTTTCACTCCTCACTTTGAGTTAACCAGTCCAGAAATAGATCTCATAATATCAATAGTCAGGGACTGTCTTGAACATTTCATAAAAACTGAGAAAACTAGCTTGACAATGACTTAAATTAGCATCAGAACCATTTGTGACTCTCTTTTCGGAGAGTCATGGCTGTTACATCTCAACCAGAGAGTAGAACCCAATCAATATTCTTGATTGGTGAAATTGATGCAGTCTATCACTCACTTGCAAATCGTTTACAGAGATCTGGTGCTATACTTACTGAAGATCGTGAGGATGCAGATTTAACAGTCTCTCTCGGTAAAGTCTCTCATACTCTATATCCTCCTCCTGATGTTGCTATTATTCCGGCTTTTATGGATGAACCAATTGCAGATTTAGTTGTGAAAGTACATGATTTGCTAGTTCCCGAAGGAGCAATCGGCTGGGGTACTGAAATACTTCATGAATGGGTTGAATGGGTTAAGTCTGGATTCGAAGGAATTACTCCTCCAGATATTGAAGCACGTCACTGGGTACACATACGTGACGCTTCAGATGCTCTCGGATTACTTATTCTCACAGATACCGGTTCCATAACTCAAGGCGTAATTGATTTAGCAGGCCGTAGAGCTTGGTCTTCTGAAGCAGTTATTGATGAAATGAATTTACTTTGGACTAGATACACAGATGCACTGAATTTCACTCATTCTGTCGAATCTCTTTCTCAGATACCAAGCCCTGCATCACATCAATATACAGAAGAAATTGAAAGACCAGATCTCTCAGTACTTCATAACGCATTGAAAAATGCAGGAATAGAAGAGGGTTGGCATCCTTTAACAGCAATGAGGGTGTCATTAATGGAACTCTTTGCCCATTCTGAAAATTAATTATAGAACGGACAAAGAGTTTACGTAAATCAGAATAGATCTAAAATAAACTACTTGATTTTATTCAGGAACGGTCGTTTTGTACGGTCTTTCGAACGTCCTGTGCAGCAGACTTGATGCTCTGCATAGTCTTTCGAACGCGAGTTCCAGCCGCGTTCACACCCTTGTCATGCTTTGCAGCATCCTTCATGGCGTCAGTCAATTGGTCTATCATGTCTTGTAACATAGCCTCTACGGACATGTTCGCGAGCCGCGACTATACGCCTCTTAAGCAATGCCCCATCAAGAGTCCCACTGAAGTACTGATTTAGTCATCTAAGATTCCACGAACAAGTCCGCTCCTAGCAGTGGAAGAAGTACACTTGCATCACCTTCAACTACGACATGAGGAGCATCAGGTCGGATTTTTCCCCAAGAAATTGCTTCTTTCAGTCTAGCTCCTGATAGTGAACCATCATGTTCAGAGGCAGTAGTTATTGCAACTGCAGAATCAAGTCCATCTCGGTATTGATTCCACCAAATCACATGATGCTTTGAAATCCCGCCGCCAACCATTAATGCATGAGATTCTTCTGCTGTCCATGTCAAATCAGATAAAATCTGTTCATCAGCTAGAAAATCAATCATAAAATTTGGATTCTTTTGTCTGTGCATGAATAGTTGTGCACCTATTGAACCATCCGAAAGACCAGGAATTACCATAGGAATACGATGTTTTGCGATCCAATATAATATTGAGTTCTCATCTTTTATTCGATCCCCCATAGCCCAGCATAGTTCAACAGATCCAAAACCTAACCATGGGTTGTTAGAATTATTTTTTTCTCTTTCTGATTCGATATCATCTAGCCAAGGTAGTACTACTCTCTCAAGAATCTCTCCATAACATTCGTTAGGAACTACTACATTACCAAGTCGATTAAGACCTTGTTCACCCAGTGCTATATCATCCAGATTAAAATCACCATGGAAGTAGTCCTGATAGGTTCTAGCAATATCATGATCTAAAGTTCCACAGGTGGTGATAATTACATTGAATGATTTTCTTTTTATGGCCTCTAGGAAAAAACCCCGAGTTCCAGTAGCACACAAGCAAGCAGGAAAAGATAGCCAGTTTAGTACCCCTTCTTTGTTTGTCTTTGTCATAGAACTTGTTAGTATATCTCGTGCATGAGCTAACTTCGTTGCAGTAAATCCTCCTGCTCGTGCCATTTGGTCGATGAGGTTACGTGGGGTGCCGATTGAGGCGAAGTCGTAATCCTCTACGGGTGCCGTGAAGTCGTCGCGCGAGTAGGCCGTCACAAATAGGGCGGGGCACTCTTTCGTATTCAATTCGACGAATCTTTCAACAGATTCATTATAGAGGGAAAAACCTCGATGAATATCATATGAATTACAATTATTCTACAGTTCGAATTTGGAAAATCCGGTCACGTAGAGAAGCGGCTCTTTCGAAGTCTAACCTTGCTGCAGCCTGCTTCATTTCTTTTTCTAATCTCTCAATTAACTTTGTCCTTTCTCCTTCATTAATTGCAATATTTTCTACATTATCTTCATCCAGCACTTCATAGGCAGCTTCTACCCATTCGGGTTGACTGATGTTTTCCAAGACAGAATCTGTTGAATTCCATGCACCTGCGCCTAGTCCAAATTTATTCACTAATGCTTCAATTCCTTTCTTACCTGGTTTCTTCCCTACCAATCTTCGGCCACCCTTCTTACCTTTTCCAGCAGCACCGGCTAGAAGATCCTCTACCTCTGAACCCATGATTGGTTTTGCCTTCATAATAGTCTTAGGTGTAATTTTATTTTGCGCATTGAATTTTTCTTGTCGTTTTCTTCTGGCTAAAGTTTGGTGAATAGCGGCTTCCATGGCTGAAGACATTTGATCCGCATACAGTATTACTTCTCCATTGGAATTACGAGATGCCCGACCAATTGTTTGTAACAGAGATCTCTCATTTCGTAGGAACCCTTCACGATCAGCATCAAAAATTGCTACTAAAGAAACCTCAGGAATATCTAGTCCCTCACGAAGTAGATTAATTCCAACTATTACATCGATGTGACCAATCCTTAGTGCTTTGATAATCTCAGTTCTTTCTATCGTGTCTATTTCTGAATGTAGATAGTGCGCTTTAATCCCCATTTTCTGAAGATAAGAAGCTACTTCCTCTGCAAATTTTATTGTCATTACTGTAACAAGTACACGCTCATCTACCTCAGTTCTCTTTGTTATTTCACTCAATAAATCATCAATTTGACCCTCAGTTCCTCTTACAGATATGGCAGGATCGAGCAATCCAGTAGGTCGTATTTCCATTCTTACTAAGCCCTCGATTTCACTCAGTATTTCTTCCATCGGCCACCGCCCTTGCTTTTTGTCATAGTCCGCAGGCCCCCCTCCTCCTTTAGATGGAGAATGCAATAACCCGTCATGTATATTCTGATTAGTGATCTCACACAGATGTCTTAATTCGCGTTCACCTGGTGTTGCACTAACATACAACATCTGAGGTATTATTTCTTGGAATTCTTTAATCTTCAGTGGTCGATTATCATGTGCACTAGGTAATCTAAATCCATGCTCTACTAGATTTTTCTTCCTAGACCAATCTCCACCGAACATCCCACCAACTTGTGGTAGGGTAACATGACTCTCATCCATTATTACTAGATATTTGTCAGCCCCGCCATGGAAGTGTTCAGAACAATATCGGTAGAAATCCAACAAACAGTAAGGGCGTTCACCTACTTCTCTTCCATCAAAATGTAGAGAATAATTTTCTACACCTTTACAGGACCCCACCTCTCTTAGCATTTCTAAATCAAATTTTGTTCTTTGTTCAATTCGATGAGCTTCTATATCCATACCCTTGCTTATGAAAAAATCAATCCTCTTATCTAATTCATTTTCAATATCTTCTATCGCTTGTGTGAATCTTTCTTCACTTGTCATATAGAACTCTTTAGGATGTATCCAAGCCTCTTCAAAATCATCTAATGGCTCCCATGAAATTGCTTCACATACAGTTATTTTTTCTATCCCATCCCATCCAAAACGAATTCTAATAGGATCATCTCTACTTGGCATCCAAACATCCAGAACTTCTCCACGAAGTCTGACATCACCACGAGCAATATCTCCCGTAGTTCTTCTATATTGCATATCTACAAGTGCTCTCATAACCTCTTGTGGATCTTTCTGATCTCCTACTTCAAGATGTAGATATGATTCCTGAAAAGATTCCGGTGGATTAAGTCCGTATATTGCACTAACAGTACCTACTGTTATTACATCAGGTCTAGTTACTAAACTAGCTACAGTTGAGAATCTTTCTTGTTCAATTCTTTCATTCATTTGGAGTTCTTTGTCAATGTATAGATCTCTATTTGGAAGATATGCCTCTGGTTGATAGTAGTCATAGTAACTAACAAAATACTCAACCGCATTTTCTGGAAATAATTCACTCATTTCTTGCCACAGTTGTCTTGCTAGAGTTTTATTGTGTGAGAGTATCAAAGTTGGAATGCCCAGTCTTTCAATTATATTTGCCATTGCGAATGTCTTGCCAGAACCTGTTACTCCCATCAGAACACATCGTTCTTGTTTTGATTTAATCTGTTCAATAAGTATACTAATTGCCTGTTCTTGGTCTCCAGCAGTACCATATTCTGAATGTAAAACAAACATTTCGACACCTCAGCCTAATAGTCCATCATTAGATGGTTCAATCAACATGATAGTTGCTAAAAGAACCCAACCTGTAAGCATCGATATACGGAACAGAGTAGTTTGAAAGTCTTCTAATTTATCTTTAGCAATTATTACAAAGATATTGAGAATAGACATTATACCTGCCGCGAGTAGAAACCAGATCTCATCCATGGGATCAGAAATGGCAAAGCACGCGAACCAAAGTAGAGTAAGTTGTACTGATGTTCTGGTTGTAGCCCCCTCTCCAAATTTAGAAGGGAATGAATGAATTCCGTTTTCAGAGTCGCTTGTAATATCCATTCGTGCATAATTTATGTCGAATGCAGCGATCCAAAGAGCTACACCCATGGAGATGAAGAAAATAGTAGGATACCAAAGAAAATCAGTATAGCCATCATGCAAACCAGTTATGGCAGCCCAACCGTGTACATCTGCAGCAATGGCAACCCAAGCACCGGCTGGGGCTAGACCTAAGCATATTCCCAGCCATAAATGGCATAGCCAAGTATATCTCTTTGTGTATGGGTATATGAGAAAGGCCAGTACAGGTAGCCAAGACATCATTAGAGCTACTTCATTTAGTTGCCAAGCACCCAATAGAAGCATACTTAGGAAGGCTATTGATAACATCCAAGCAGTATTTATTGACATTGATCCGGATACTAAATGTCGGCTTGCAGTACGGGGGTTTACAGCATCAATTTCACGATCAATAATACGATTCAGAGTCATTGCCAGACCTCGGGCCCCAATTGCAGCTATGAGAATCCAAACTAAATCCATCTGTAACCAGCCGAATTCATTGTCTCGTTCATACATGAATTGATTGTAAGCCAGAAAATATCCAATCAGTACAAATGGTAGAGAGAAGAGTGTGTGCTCAATCTTGACAAAAGAAAGAATGTTCTTTATTCTCATCAGAGCCCCTCCCTTTCAATCCAATCATCTACTTTTGCCTCGACTTCAGGATCATGAAGAGTAACTGCAGGCCAGCGTCTTACTGGAAGTGGGCCTTCCATACTGGGTATAGGTGCGGTAGCATCCCAAGCAAGCCTTTTGCCTTCTTCATCAAAGTGGAGATCTCTTGAAACTTCAAAACGACAAAACAGTTGCCATAGCAGACGTCTTTTCCAGTCCTCACTTTGTAGATCTGCATCATCATCAGTAATGAATAACCATCTCAGATTCTTTGAATTATCCATTGACCAAATTTCATCACGTATTCTGGCAATCTGGCTTCTTTGTTTTCGTGCTGCATCTTCATCAACTTGTTCCATAGAAACCTCTTGTTTAGGCCCTCCTTCGATATGTGTCGTTACAACCATAATTGAAGGCCTCATCATCCTGACTGCACATATTCCATCTACAGAACTTACTGCTTCTGCCAATAACCTCCCTGGCCCTTCTGGCAATTTGATTCCATGTAGTGGATCTCCCACAACAGGGCTTGAAGCATCGATAATTATCTTTGAATGAACATCATTCCAAGGAGACGCATGAGCTAAGGAATCAGCCACCTGCCCATTTAATATCTGAATATCATCAGAGATTGATACATTTGAATCTAATACATCCAGTAGGGATTCTAGATTCTTCACTGGATGGCTAGGATCACAAGCAATTATCGATTTCAGAAACATCATTTGTCCTGCTCCTAAAAGTCCGAGAGCAGTTTTTCTAGCCTGTCTTGAATAGCGTTGTTTACTAGCAACAATGGCTAGATTATGGAAGCCAGTTTCAAGAGGTAAGAATAAATCGATTACATCTCTATGTTGGAATTGTAAAACAGGCCTAAATGCATCACCTACTCCCTCTCCAAGATAACCATCTTCCATTGGAGGAGTTCCTACTATTGTTGCAGGGAGTATAGCATCTTTACGATGTGTTATAGCCGTCACGTGTAAAACTGGAAAATCATCTTCCAGAGAGTAATATCCGAAGTGGTCTCCAAATGGTCCTTCTACTCTCTTTTCACCAGGTATAGTATATCCTTCTATTACAAAATCAGATTCTGCAGGAACTAATAGATCATTTGTAAGACACTTGGTTAATCTCAAACGTTTGGCACCTAGAAGGCCTGCAAATTCATACTCAGATAGATTATCAGGAAGGGGCGCAATTGCACTAAATATCAATTCAGGTGGACCACCTATGCATATCGCCACAGGCATTCGATCATCTTCCAGATTAGATGCATGATCAGCGGCGTGTTTATGACTTTGCCAATGTAGACCTACTTCCTTTGGTCCAAATATCTGTCCACGATACATACCTAGATTATGTGAACCACTTTTTGGGTCACGTGTCACGACTAGTGGAAGTGTAATGAATGGGCCTCCATCATGAGGCCAGGTTGTAGGAATTGGAAGTTTAGTCAAATCAGGATCAACCATCCTTACCTGTTGACAAGCACCCTTACGAACTTTCTTTGGAGCCATTGATAACCCTCTAAGTGCTAATGGAATTCCTTTCCACGGTGCTCTTAGAATAGAACCGATATCTGGTTTCATTAGTTCTACCATTTTCATCCCAATTTCATTAGGATTACTTACACCTAGTGCTTTGTTAGTTCTATCACGAGTGCCAAATAGATTCATTGCGAGAGGGAATTCACTGATGCTTCCATCTGCAAGAAGAGGTTTTTCAAAGATAATTGCGGGCCCACCTTTTTTCACTAATTTGTCTGCAATACATCCTGCTTCTAGTTGGCAATTGATCGGTTCTGAGACTCTTTTCAGCTCTCCAGAAGCCTCGAGAGCATCAAGATATCTGCCCAGCCTGACCCAAGCCATGGACTGTCTGGAACAATTCTTAGTTGTATATGTTCGTCTTACTATCATAGATAGTAGAAGCGACGGTTTCTTGATGTGAGGCTTCACCCAAGTTACTGTGGAAGACCCCCTCACGACCTGTGATGTCCTAGTTATTGGTGCTGGACCTGGTGGTGGAAACGCTGCTCTACATAGCGCTAGAGCCGGTCTAAATGTTATACTAATCGAGGATCATAAAGAGATAGGCACGCCAGTACATTGCGGAGAATGTATTTCTGACGTTGCTTGTGATAATCTAAATCTTGAGTTACCTTCACATGTTATTAGTAAGCGTGTACATGGTATTCGCGTAATATTTCCAGATGGTACGGCAAAGAAATTAACTGAAGAGGGATATGTACTTGAGAAACATCTGTTTGAAAGATGGATAGCTGAAGAAGCAATTGCTGAGGGTGCTAAACTCCATTTGTCACATAAATTACGTAGTATGGAGAAACAGAAAGACGAGAATGGACGTTTCACAGGTTGGCTTTGTGATGGAAATGGCGAAAACTTTCCTATAATGGCAAAGGTTGTTATCGATGCATCAGGAGTAGCTGGCGTCACATCTCGACTCTTAGATCTAAATCCTAAGGGTAAGGTAATTGCTGGTATGCAATATGAAATGCTTGAAGTTCCAACTGATGATTATCTAGATTTTTATATCTGGCCAGAATATGCAGAAAAGGGCTACCTATGGATGATTCCTAAGTGTGAAGGTAGAGCAAATGTTGGTTTAGTTACTGAAGATAAATCTAGAACTAAGAAGGCATTAGATGAATTTATTGAAAATACTCATTTCAAAGAACTTGAACAGGTTTCGCCTCCTTGGAAAGAGAAAGGCAATCCTGCTTTTGGTGGAACTATACCAATATCAGGTCCATACGAATTAACATATGATGATGGATTAATGTTAGTTGGTGATGCTGCCGGCTTTACCTCTCCATTGTTTGAAGGTGGCTCTCACTTAGCTCTAAAATCAGCCGTGTTTGCGGCTGAAATTGCCAAAAAGTGGATCACTGAAGATGATTTTTCTGCAATAAAAATGAGTGAGTATCAGAAATTATGGAAGAAGGAATTTCCTCCTTATGATAAAATTCTACGAGGTAAGACGGCTCTTTTTGATTTGAGTGATGATGACCTTTCTTTGATGGCCCAGTGCTTTCCTGACGAGATGAGTAATATGGGTCCTCATGGTAAGATCGCAGTATGTCTAAGAATCCTAATTAGACGCCCAGGTCTTTACGCAAAGCGCATAATTCCTGCAATGCTCTCATTCGGCTACTCGCGTGCTAAGTTTTACGGTTGGTGATAGGATCTTACCCACCGTTGGTACTCTACTAATGTTCATTGCTGTGGGATCTAGTCTATTGTGGTCATTTACAAGACTTCCTTCAGGCGTAAATTTCGCTAGACATATTACTTTAGTTGCACAAGTTTCTCCATTTCTATTACTAGCATTTGCCTTTATCTTCGATCTACAAAGTCTTGATTTAGTTTCTCGATATGGTGGAGCAGATTTACCAATTCTCTATCGTCTTTCGGCAGTTTGGGGTGGGAGAGCTGGACCATTGCTTCTTTGGGCTGCAATAATGGGAGTTATTACATGGATAATGTCAGGTAAAAATGCATCTAATAGCCATGAAGTTAGACTTATGCACGGTGCGATAGTAATGATATTATTCGCATCTTGGTTACTGTCCCCATTTGCTAAATCCAGCGGCTTTATTGGTACATTGAATCCTCTGCTTCAGACGGATCTAATGGTAATTCATCCACCCCTTGTTTTTGCATATTATTCTCTGTGTATGGCAGTATCTTGTATAGCTCTCGCAGGTCTCATTGAAAGACGTACTCCTGAGTACATACATAATTCGATGCTTCATTGGGCTCGTGCAGGTTTCCTTATTGGTACGATTGGTATTGGTCTGGGAGGATTATGGGCTTATACCGTACTTGATTGGGGTGGTTATTGGGCATGGGATCCGGTTGAGACTGGTTCTATACTACCATGGTTTGTTCTTCTCATGATTGTTCATGCTCGTGCAAGAACAGATTCAAATCGTCATACTGCTTTCATATCATCTCCCTCTCTTGGAATGCTATCAGGTGCTCTTGCAATTCATGCTACTTTAGTAACTAGAGCCAATGGTGTATGGGCTTCTGTTCATTCATTCGTTGGAAATGAAGAAGCCCGAGTTTATGATGATCCTTATATCAGAATAGTACAACTATTCAACGACGGAGTCGCTGGTATAGAGGTAGCAATATACTCGATTATGATGATCATATTGTGCATAGGCGCCGTGTACTGGATGATAATTCAACAAAAAAATATGCTCAAAGATCGTGGAGTATCTAGTTTATTTGACTCTAATAGGATTATAGCAATAACTCTGTTACTGTCAACTATTTTTGTTGGTTTTTGGATAAGATCTACTGCTGTAACTTTAGCTTCTTTTTCATTGATGCTTTTGCTTGTTTTAGGTGAAGAATCCCGTCCTCCATTAACTTGGGTATTTTCAGGTGTATTTCTGATGCTTTTTGCGAGTTGGACTTGGACCGCGAGTATATCTCAGGCAGTTGTTGGAATGATTCTTTTCCTTGGTCCTTGGTTAATTTCAACAGATGAAGAAGAAATAAACCTGCTAGAAATATTCACAAATACAAGATTGCGCATGAATTTAGCACGGGCTATCCCTTGGTTTGGTGCTGCTGCTTTCCTCACCCTCACTTGGCTCCTACTCACTGCTGAAATAGATGGCACCAGTCTTGCCGCACATGAGTTCTATGGTGCACCAATACTTTGCATTACTGTATTAGCCCTGACAATATATTCTTGGGGTAAGAGTGTTGATTCGAAAAGAGGAAACATTCTGATGCTGGTTACTCTAATAATGTCAGTTATTTTATCTCTAAATGTAGATCAATTTGATCTACCAGGAGATCCCTCTCTAATGCTTACATCATCTGTGTCTCGAGGAGCTCTTTCGATGTTTATGTTAACTTGGATTTTCATTGCTCTTCCACCTACTATTACGCAGCTGATTAAGACAATTAGGAGAAATATACCAAGTATGAGAAAAAGTGGATGGTTAGCAAGTAATAACTCAACTAGACTCCGCCTTCTTGGTTCTCATATTGCCCATCTAGGGATCCTTCTTCTTTTGTTAGGTCATGTATTAACCACAACTCTAGTTGATCGAGCAGACCCTAGTCATTTGATTACTTTAGAGAAAGGTAATCCTGTTGAATTCAATGGTTATGAATTAATATTCCAAGATACTGTTTTGTTGGGTGAAGATGATCCAGATTATCCTTATGACATAGGTGAGGGTTTTGCAGGCTTTTCAATCGATATTGAAAAAGACGGGGAACGTGTAGATCAAGTAACTCCTGGCATTATCCGTTTCAATTTCTTTCAGCAACGTTCAGAGGTCGATCGATTTATTCGTCCAAGTGGAGATATGATCTTCATCCTTGATTCAAATCAGGCATCGATTAGTTTAGCAGCCATGATGTCTGGCGATATTGATGAGATTAATGAGATCCGAGTTACCGTTCATGACTTGCAGGGTTCTCACATTGTTTGGATTGGTTGGGTATTGATTATGCTTGGCGGTCTGGCAGCACTTTTGAGTAGTAAGAGAATAATTCAAGACGATGCCGAGCAATACAGCGTTTATGAAGAAGAATGATGAGTTATTCGTCTATAATTTCATTTATGTTTGACCGTTTGAATCAAAAAGGAGAGATAGTTCGGCGGGTCGCCCTCTGGAGGCAATAACATGGAAAACGGTACTATCGTTCACATTGATTACGATCTTTACAACGCAGATAGTGACAAGCTAATCGAGACAACTCGAGAAGAAGTCGCTAAAGAGCATGAAGTGTTTGATGAGGCTAGAACATATGAGCCAATGATTACCGTTATTGGTGATGGGCGTCTTATTGGCGGCTTTGAATCACATCTTGCTGATGCTGATGCAGATAAAGAGTATACCTTTGATATTGAACCAGTAGAAGCTTATGGTGAACGTGATGCTTCACTTATTGAAACAATCTCACAAAATGTACTACTTAGAAGTGTAAAAGATCCAAATATGCTTGCGATAGGTTCTCCAGTAGAGATTGGCGGCCGCCAAGGTCTTTTGCAAATGCTCCGAGCAGGTCGTGCTCGTATCGATTACAATCATCCACTAGCAGGAGTTACTCTGCGATACACATACACTATCGTCAAGGTAGTAGAAGATCGTTCAGAGCGCGTAGCAACTCTTCTACAGATGAATACAGGTAGATCTGATTTCGAAGTCGAATTCGATGGTGATGATGTGACAATAACTCTCCCTGAATCAATTGCATATGATCAGAATTGGGCATATGCAAAGTTCTCTCTTGTACGTACTCTAAGAGAACATCTAGAAGTTGGAACAGTGGTCTTCCGTGAAGTCCATGAGCCAAGAGTAGTATCAGAAGAAGAATAATTGTTAATTTCTCCTGGAAAATGTAATCTTCTTTCTTGAAACCACATTTCAGTTCCATTCCATGATTGTAGAAGAGATTCAAATTTCTCTCTTTTTTCTTTAAGTTTCATTTCATTACTCATGATTCCGCTTCCATCCTTAATTGGTAGTTGTACATGATTGACCAAACTCTAGTAAGAACATAGTGATAATCCTCATCAGTCTCACACTCATTCTTGAAGCTAGTATAGTCAATAGATCCGATTACACTCTCTATTAGTACAAGAGCAACTTCGATTTTTGAGATGGTAATCCTATATCTGTAGTCAGCCCAGTCAATGATTTCAATATCATAATCAGGCCATAATTCCTCAATTGGAAACGGCACTCTTGACTTTACCTGATAATGGTCAGGCATTGAATTGTGTTGTACAATACTCAGGAATCCATACTTAGTGAATATCCACATCATTCCCACCCCTTTGAACATAATTCGACCGAGAAAGCCTTGTTCAGAGTTCTCTGGCAAGCTGCAGGATTCTTGCATACATGAGTAGAATTTGCAGCTTCTATGAAGAATACGCTGCTTCTATGAAAGTTGCAGGCTTTACTCCAAAGTGCTATGGCCTCTGGAACAGTGTAGGGATACATATTCAAGCCACCTCGCATCCTGGTACTTCGATAACTTCCTCTTTAGGTACGTAGGGAGTAATTACAGCAAATGGATCAATTTCTAAATCTATATTTGCTGTTTCAAAAGTTAGTTTTAGCATTGCAAGGCCAGTTAGGGGGTATGGGTGATCAACTACTGCGATACATCTGGCTCTATTTTCGCTTACTCTTTGTAGGGTTACTCCTATACTTCTAATGAAATATATCTGGCCATCTAAATGGTTGTCCATAAATCCATGAGCCCATGTAAGGCTACTATGTGTAACTGCACTTTCAGAGTCTATTTTGCCAAGTTCTGGGATTATTTCATTTACTTTTTCTGCTATAATTGTCATTTTTTCATCTCCTTCAATTCATTTCTTTCTGTTACCTTTTATAGTTACAAGACTAAGCGAAGCTTAGTCTTGAAAGCAACTAAGTGTATTTAAACTAATCCTATACAACA
>CESM01118006.1_pt1 | contig 23606 bp, 31 predicted proteins | sample 361421 | NCBI WGS metagenome assembly CESM01 (sample SAMEA2622219, study PRJEB7988) | marine metagenome | isolation source: saline water (ENVO:00002010), including | reverse complement strand
CTCTGTCTTATTGTCTTTTGGTTTTATCATCTTCAAACCATTCTTTACCAGAGCTTCAGTAAGTACAATAGCCGTTGTTGTACCATCACCTGCTTCAGCGGCGGTACGGTCAGCTGCTTCTTTCATCATCTGTACTGCTAGATTCTCTACTGGATCCAAAAGCTGTATACTCTTGGCTACTGTTACCCCATCCTTAGTCACTGTAATTCCATGTGTGTGGTTTGGGCTTTCTATTAAAACAGTATTACCCATAGGACCAAGTGTGCTCTTAACAGCATTTGATAATTTAGTAATACCCGATATAAGTTTTGATTGACCGTCTTTGCCGAAGTGCAAATCCTTTGGTGAATATCCTCCCGATTCATTCATTAGATTAAATTTAATTTGATTAATTCAAATATATAAATTTTATTCGAATTACGGAAATGTTGGTTTTTTTTTTCCTATACTGCTTATTTAAATATGTGTATATATATATACTTTTCTCTGAGCCTCGTGCGTGGAAATATTAACATTTCCAACACTAGTATTGATAATCAGATAGTTAGCTTCAAAATACTAACATTTTTTCTACACTAAAATGTTGGAATTCCAACACAACTACCTATTTGAGATGTCTAAAATCCAAATCCAAAAAATCATCAGAAGAAAAATGTAAAAATCATTTAGGTCCATTTCAACACAAAAATCAATTTCAACACAAAAAATGTAGACTTAATGTAAAAAAAAAGGCTACCCGAAAGTAGCCCCTTACTAAGATAATAAACCAACAATTATCTAAACAAACCTTTACGCATTTCTGCTCTTTCAATTCCATCAGCAATCATTTTAATCTTACGATCCTCATCAATGATACGCTTCATGTTTGCAGCCTGCTCAATACCAGTCATCCCATTAGGACGTCCATTTATAAGCCTACCGTTTTTTACATACAACCCGTCAACCATATCGCTGATCTTCGGGTCTTTATTAATTTTCATCATATCACACGTGTTTGTGTAAAGATACAAAATTTTCAGATACACAGGGGTTTTGTATTATAGTATGTCATACGGCGCAGTCTTGTCACAGAAAAGTCAAAAAAAAATTAGCCCCCCCATTGACAAATCTAGGTCGCATATGAGATTTTTTGCCGAAAAATTTATTGTGATGTGGTACTAGGTTAGCCTAGTGTAGGGTTGGAGACGTTTATCCGTTGACCTTCCCCTAACTAATTAAATAATCGGTTAAGGTGAGCCTTCCCTTAGTCCCCGCCCAAAAGAAAACATTGAATAATAAACTTAAATAAATTAGCCATCTCTCATCCCTTTATTGACGGGCATTTCCAACGACAATCAAATGAGGTACAAAAACATTCAAAGAAATATCTAATATTAATAACTATTTAATAAGAATATAATTAGGATATAAGAATACTATTTTGTACTTTCACGAAATGAATGACAAACAACATACAAATATTAATCGTAACACGCTGACAATCAGCACGTTACACAATTCAAATAACATGAAAAACTTACAACAACTACAAAACAAAGTAAATAACACATTCGAAAACATCGATTCAATCGTTTGGTTTGGGCTTAACTACAACTATGACTTCATCGACCAATGTTGGTCTGATAACCCATGCTTAGCTAATCATTTGAATGACAAGTTTTCAATGTGTACACAAGAAATGCTTAAGAGGGATGGAGAAAAGAGTAATGACTATGTAGTAAGAAAAGCCGCTATTAGTTATGGAGTCTTCACTAGGTTTATTACAATGTTAGATAGTGCTAATAGAGAAAAGCTATACCAATACATACTTGAAACGTATAGTAAAGAATATGGATGGAGCAATACTGATAGGAGATAACCGAAACACATCCATGTGGATGTGTCATGCGACAGACCTTAAGTCGCATCTGAAGAGATGGTCAATTATTAATCAACAAACAACAACAAATTATGACACAAGAACAAATTATCCAAGCAGTAAATGACAGAGTCATTGAGGGCTTAAAAGACAAAGGTTTACAATGGTTTCGACCATGGAAATCGGGAGAGGAAAATCAACCTCTAAACAGACTATCAAGTAAACATTACAAAGGCTTTAATATATTCCTTTTGAATGCTGAGATGATACAACACAATTACACCTCCAACCAATGGCTGACATTCAAGCAAGTATCTCAGATGGATGGCAAGGTTAAGAAAGGCTCAAAGTCAACTGAGATTTACTTTTGGAAGTTAGGATATCAAGATATGAAGACTGGTAAATTCTTAACTGACAAACAGATTAAATCAGTCAACCTCAGAGAGAAGTTTACTAGCAATGGTAAGTCTGTCGATAGGTACAGAAAGACGTTTACTATCAGATACTATAGAGTTTTTAATGTTGACCAAACAACTGGAATTGAGCCAATTGTTTTTGAGCCGTCAATCAATGCATCCTTTACCAGTAATAAGATGGCTGATTCAATCATTGCATGCTATATCACAAGACCAAAAGCTGTTAAAGTAAATGTAATTAAGTCTTCAGATCAAGCTTACTATAGCCCAAGTAAAGACTTGGTAGTGATGCCTGAAAAAGACTCATTCGTGGACTCTGATTCTTACTATAAGACTTTGTTCCATGAGTTAGCACATTCAACTGGACATGAGTCTAGACTCAATCGCAAAGGGATTGCCAATGTGAATTTCTTTGGCTCAGAGTCTTATGCTCAAGAGGAGTTAATTGCTGAGATCAGTTCCATGTATCTTACCGGTCTTTGTGATCTTAATCCAAAAGACTCTGATGATAATAGCCAAGCCTATATCAACGGATGGGTTAAGAAGTTTAAAGATGAGGCAAAGGAATGCTTTTATGCGATGCAACAAGCAACGAAATGCTCAACCTATATACTAGGATAGTATCAACTGCGAGATTGGATCATGGAGGGGATCGTTTCCCCTCCTCGCATCGACAATAGTGTCAAACAACAAACAACAATAAATATGGTACGAGAAAACGTAAAACTAAATTACCCATACGTGGCAGTCTGTTCCTCCAGGAGGAGCAAGATGGCTATAGGATGGACAGTCCACAAGTACACTAGACAAGGTGTCTATCTTGATAAGACTAAAAGACCAAAGACATACTTTGGTGTATCAACTGACTTTGTCAAAGCTATGACAAACATCCGTAAATGGTATGGTATAAACTTACCTACATCAGGATGGTCAGATAAGACTCAAGTGAAGACTAAACGATTCACTACGATGGAAGACTTTTTAATTAACTTAAAAAAACTGATATGAAAATATTTAAAATAGAAACTTATAAACTAGATGAATTAGAAGAACAAGCATTAAATCAAGCATTAGCTTGGCTAGATGAATTCCCTATTGAAACAGAAAATAACGATGGAACAATGTATTTAGATTATTTATCTGATGATTGGTTTAATGGTTATAAGGATGATGTCATGGAGTTTTGCGAAATAAACGATTTTCTGTTTGCTTACGATGGAACACCAATCCATAGATTTATAAAAGATAATCACAAAACACAATAAATATGGGAGGAGAAATCCTCCCTCTGTAGTGGAATGTAGTTCTGCCTGATGATTGCAAAAGCATGAAACAGATTTATTAATTAAACAACAACAAATATGTTACATTCAAAATTCAGTTTATCGTTTGATCTAGATGATCAATCGGTAACAATTTTCATTCATCACAATGTTAATAATGAAAAGACTTTTTTTTACCCATTCTTTTACCTTGATGACAATGGTAAATTAATTATTCCTCCTAATTCAGTGAAAACATTTAACAAGTCTACGTTCAGCTATTTAGCTAGGCACGTAAAGACTAAAGTGGCTAAATTCAAGGAGTATATTGAAGATTCATACTTACGTGAGAAGTCTTATGAAGACTTACCTTTTTAATTTAAACCAACATAAATGAAAGCAAAAGATATGAGGGATAGATTCCCGAATGAGTATTACTACGGAGTATTCTGTATGATTGACGTAGCAAAGGGATATAACCTAAGGCGAAAAACAATCATTCAGCCTTATGAGGCTAATGACATAGCATGGGACAAGGGAATTGAACTATACGATAATTTTCTTGAATCCAAATACAATAGGGATTACAAGTCTGAGATAGACTGCATGGAAGATTATATTATTAACTTAAACCAACAAATAAAATGAAAGAATTAAATATTTGTTTACGTTGTGATTATTTATCTGAAGAGGTATATGAAGATGAAACATTTGATATAGATGATTACCACAGAATACAATGCCCAAAATGTTATAGTAGTGAATACTACCTTGCAACAGAGGTAGAAGAATTTATACATAAACTTAAATTAAAATAAAATAAAATGACAATAAACGAACTAATGGATTTAGGTATAGTAGGCGAGGACTTACTTGATAACCTAAAAGAGATAAAAGAATCAGTCTCAGAGATTAAGAAAGCTGACTTTAAAAAAGAGTCAACCTTTGAAGATACTGACCATCTCCAAGAATATATTGAGGACACTATCAATATGATTAAAAATAACTTAACTAAACTTAAAGAGAAATGAGTACAGATTTACCTTATGCATGGGGGACACCCCCATGGGAAGACGAACCACAATTTGAATGTTCAGAATGTGGTAAACTAATGGACGAGGACAAAGACGTTTGTTCCTCAGCTTGTTTTGAAGCATCAATGTTATGAAGTTAATTGAATCCTTCGGCAAAAGACATGGCTATCAAAAAGAGAGTCACGTCTCCTTTGTTATCAAAACAAAATATAGACGTAGAGCAGGTGCAATTATAGAGATATTTGTAGAGGCTTGTGTTGATCATAACAAAGGAATAAGAGCAGTTTCTCTCAGGGAGAACGGAACAAATGATATGCTTAAGATAGAGCATATTGATAAAGAAAAATTATATGAACTAATAATAAAACAATTATGATATTTGATTACACTAACTTAAGCCCTGAAGTAGAGGCGTTACTAAAGAAAAAACTAACTAAACAATTATTAAATGATGAATTTACTAAGATTTCTAAAACTCAGACGAATCAAAAGAAAAAGAAAAAGAAGTAGAGAGGATCATCTGTGGATACAGATGATGACTAACGAGAAAAAGATCAGGGAACAGATAGAGCAGATGGTAGCAAGGAACAAATATGTTTCAGCGAAATCTAGGTATAAAATAACTCTTTCAAAACCTCGACAAATTATTTATCTTTATAAACAAAACGAAAACATCAGAGATGAACTTAGACAAATCCAATCCAATAGTAGAGGCAGATGATCCAGACTTCCTATGGCATTCAAACAATGCATTGAGAAGGGAGTTATCTCAGGCTAAGAAGGACTTAGCCAAAGCACAAAAGAAAATTAAAGACCTCCATTGGTCTAAAAATTAGTTTTGTTTGTTTGTTGAAAAGGGGGGAGGCAGAGATGTCTTCCCTTTTTTTGTTGCATCTATATAACCACGCTCGTATTCAATTTGTTTTTCTATTTTCAAAATACGATTCTCTAAACCATTGATAACAATTATTTTTTTGTCTAGTCTTTCGTGTACTGTGGTGAGTTCATTCTTAATGCTCATAAACTCAGAGTATATTCCTCCAGCAGTAAAGACTGCAACTAAAAAAGATATTACAAGCGATATATTATTTTTTAAAAATGTATCAGGCATACAGTAAAGATAAAACTTTTCTTGCTAAATTAAAATAATATTATTATCTTCGTTATTATAAATTTAAATCTAATCAAATGGATAAAACCAACAATCCTACGTTTGACCAATTCCTAGACGATGAGTACCAATCAAAAGGATATGTTCAAGCACACAAAGTAATTCAAGAATTAAGAACTACAATATTCAAAGACCTTAACGACAAAGAACTAGATGATTTCCGAAAGGAATTTGCCTATGCACTTGACATGACACTTAAATAAATATGAAAGAATATATATTTGACCAATTTGTAGACAACATCCTTAGTCATACAGGACTGACTAAGGAGCAACTTTTTGAGAACAGTCGTAAAACAGAATTCTCAAATCCTCGTAAGTTTTTATATAAACTATGTGTAGATAGAGGTATTTCTGTTGCTGATGTAGTTCTGTACATGAACAAGAATAATTTTCCATGCACCGATGCAACAATTCATCAAGGGATAACATCTCTAAATAAAATGATGGAAAAAGATTCAGACCTGAGCATTATACTTAACAAATTATCAAACGTTGAGGCTTGAAGATATATTTCAAGAAGCAAGGACTGATTTTGGATCAGCAAATTTGGATGGCGAAGGTCATGAGTCTCGTATGATGTATGGTGTTAAGATAAGTCGAGACACTTTATCAGGAGAGATAAAGATATTTAATCCACGTGGCAAGGATTACGATGAGGAGTTAACCTCAGAAGAGTATTTAATATTCAGTCAGGGATGGCGTAAGGGAGTTTACCGATTGGTTCTTCAAGTTTATAGACAACGTTTGGATATTATTGAGAAAAGAATCCCTGAATTATTAAACAATAAGAAAAGTCTGTTAGCTTTAAAAGAAAGGCGAACTGGCTTGATGCAAAAGTATTATAAGATAACACAAAAATTAAACCAACTAAAATGAAAAATTTAAAATCACCATTTAAAGAACTAACGGCTATAAATGTAAATGAAAAAGTAGAAAAAAAAGGAAAGTATAAATATTTATCTTGGGCATATGCTTGGGCTATAATAAAAGATAAATATCCTAATGCAAACAGAAAAGTTTATGAATCAAAGACAACAGAATTAAATTATTTTACTGATGGTAAAACTGGATACGTAAAAGTAGGAGTCTGTCTTGAAGGTTATGACAACACGGAAGAAAAAAATGCTCTTGGATTGGAACATGTTGATTATTTACCCATAAAAGGTAATAATAATCAATCAATACCACTTGGTAATATTACGTCCTTCTCAGTAAACACATCCATCCAAAGGAGTACAGCTAAAGCAATTGGAATGCATGGACTAGGACTTTCTTTATGGGCTGGAGAGGATCTTAAAGACATAGGCGATGATACTGATAGTGTAGCAGATGAAGGGTTAGACCTTGGAATTCCTAATACTAAGAAAAAGAAAAAAGAAGTCACTCCGCCCACTGGTGATCCTACTGTTGATATTCCTGTTATACAAAATTTAGTTAAAGCTAAAAAAACATGGGATCAAATTGAGGAGTGGCTTAGGCTAATTTATGATGATTTAACAATAGAAGAATATAAAAACAAATATAATGAGTAAGAAAAAATTAACAGAGAAACAGATCATAGATAAACTACGTATCGATGAGCATTACTATGGAGAGTTTGGAAGGCAATGGCTATCTAACTCTGACATTCAGAATCTTTCACCAAACACCTTTAAGCAGTTCGGAAAGGTAGAGCCTGACAATGAGAACTTTGTAAAGGGTAGGTATTTCCATCAACTTATTTTAGAACCTGAGAAGGCAAAAGACTTTCCAATATGGTCAGCAACTGAGACTAGAGGAAAGGCTTATAAAGAATTTTTAAAAGAAAAAGGTCTGAACTTTGTTTTAAAAGAGTCAGAGGCTTTAGTAATTGAGAATATGGCTAAGGAAATTGTAAGTCGTCACGATCAGTTAACTGAACTGATTACCAACAAGGAAGCACTAAGAGAGGAGCCTTTTGTCGGAAAAATTTTCGGACATGATTTTAAATGCAAATGTGACTTGATTAGTCAGCAGGGCATAGTGGTTGATCTCAAAACAACCTCAGCCAAAAGCATCGAGGAGTTTATATGGCTAGGTAAAAACAAATATTACTATGACACACAGGCTTTTATTTATCAATCGCTGACCGGAAAATCAATGACTTTTGTGGCTATTGATAAGCAACAAAAAGAATATGGAAATAGTGGCGAGTTCTACCACGAGATTTATGTCTGCCCTACGAGTGAGGAAACTGTACTCCAGGGAAAACAAAAGGTAGAACAAGCCCTCCAAACCTATGAGAAATACTATGGTAAGGATAAAAAAGAAGACATAAGAAAAGTAATATATAATTTAAAATTTTAAACTATGAGTGAAAAGATTAAACAAAAGTTTTGGGGAACGTTACAGCTTGACAATTTAGGCAACGCTGTGAGAAGTCTTCCTAGTAAAGTAAAAAAATCAGAAAAGTATGGTCATCAATTTGACGTGAAAGCCGCACTATGGGTTGACGGAGGGATATCCATTGACGTTTGGGATAATGAAAACAAAACCTCAATAAAGCTAGGCAAGTTAAATTTAGATCAAGACTATGTCCAACCTTCTCCATCTGATAAACCTGATCAAGCAACTCCAAAAGAAGAGGAGTCTAGTCCTGATTTACCGTTTTAGGTAACCCCAATTAAACTAGGGGGATTAGTTTCCCCCTATTTTTTTTGTGTAAAATGTTAAAAATATTTTTATATATACTATATATATATATTTATAATTATATTTAACTTTTTTGAATACAGAATGAGATTTAAAACCAACATTTTCAACACAATGCACGTCTATGCAAGGCTATGCAATTATAAAACCAACATAAAACCAACATTTTAATGTCAAATACCGTCACAATATTCAAAAACATCAACGAAACTAAAGCTCCATTCTTCAGAGATGTAACTACAATTTTGGAAAGAATACAAAAAGGAGCAAGCAAAAAATTAGTTTTATCTATCAGAAAAGAGGATGATAAAGGGAAACGAAACGAATTAAAAAAACAACTACCTAGTATATGTTTCTCTGGAAAGTTTAATAAGAGGTCAGACGTTTCATTAGTAGAGCATAGTGGCATCATATGTTTAGACTTTGATGGTTATAAACTTCAAAAAGATTTACTTGACGAGAAAAGAAAGTTTGCCAAAAACAAATACGTCTTCAGCGTTTTTATCTCTCCTTCAGGCAAAGGACTAAAGGTGCTGGTAAAGATACCAGCCAAACCTGAGAACCACATAGGATACTTCATGGCTTTGGAAAAGCATTTTAAGTCTAAATACTTTGACAAGACCTCCAAGAATATAAGTAGAGTTTGCTATGAGTCTTATGATCCTTTAATTGAAATAAATGATAAAGCCTTGATATGGGAGACTGCTGAAGATTTAGAATATAAAGAACACACAACTAGTAATGGTGTCAAAACCATTCCCATAAGAGACGAAAACAAAATTGTTGAAATCCTAGTTAAGTGGTGGCAAAAAAAATATCCTATGTCTCAGGGACAAAGGAATCAAAATGCATTTGTTTTAGCCATGGCATTTAATGACTTTGGAATTGATCAGCTTACTGCAAGTCTAGTTATAAATCAATATAAGAGCAGAGACTTTAATGCTACAGAAATTAATAATACAATAAAGTCTGCATACTCCAATACTAAAAATTTTAATACTAAGTTCTACGAGGATGAGGATAAGATAAATGAAATACAGCAAAGACTTAGAAGAGGAGAATCAAAAAAAGCAATCCGTCAAGACCTCAAGGAGTCGAACTTGACGGAGGAAGTAATAGACTCCGTGTTAGATCAAGCCGAAGAGAACAACTCGGTTAAGTTTTGGACTATGAGCAGTAAGGGTGTAGTTAAAATCATACCCTTAATATTTAAAAAGTTTTTAGAAACTAATGGTTACTATAAGTTCTGTCCTGAGGGACAGAAACATTATGTGTTCGTTAAAGTTACTGATAACTTAATAGATCATACCTCTGAAAAAGAGATTAAAGATTTTATTTTGAATCACTTACAAGGCATGGACGACATGGCTATATATAATTATTTTGCTGATCAAACAAGAATATTCAAAGAAGACTTCCTGTCTTTGTTGGGCACTATTGAAATCTTTTTTATTCAAGACTCTATGGATACGGCTTATCTCTATTATCAGAATTGTGCCGTACAAATAACAAAAAATACTGTAAAGTCTATTGACTACTTAGAACTCAAAGGTTATGCGTGGAAAGATCATGTTATTAAAAGAAATTACAATAAATGCGATACTGTCGAAAGTGATTTTAAACAATTCATCAGCAACATATCTAGCAATGATCCTGGAAGAATATTAACCTTTGAATCTACGCTAGGCTATATGATGCATGGTCATAAAAATATATCTTATTGCCCCGCCACCATATTAAATGATGAGCGCATATCTGATTCTGCAAATGGTGGAACTGGCAAGGGAATACTTTTGCAATCACTTGAACACATGAAGAAGTTAATAATGATAGATGGAAAAGCGTTTGCATTTGAAAAATCTTTCCCTTATCAATTAGTTTCTGCTGATACACAAATACTAGCTTTTGATGATGTTAAAAAATACTTTGACTTTGAGAGATTATTCTCTGTGGTTACAGAAGGATTAACGCTAGAGAAAAAAAATAAAGACGCCATAAAGATACCATTTAGCAAGTCTCCTAAAGTAATTATAACTACTAACTATCCTATCAAAGGAAGTGGTGCGTCGTTTGCTAGAAGAAGATGGGAGTTAGAATTGGCTACACATTATACTGAGGACTATACTCCTACACACGAGTTCGGTAAGTTCTTATTTGGAGAAGAGTGGGAGGACGATGACTGGTGTAGGTTTGATGACTATATGATCAAATGCATCCAGTTATATTTAAAAAGAGGACTTATAGAAAGTGATTCAGTAAATGCTGACAAGAAACGATTAATCATTAATACTAACTCAGATTTTATTGAGTGGTGTGGTTTATTAGACACTCATGCTGCGAATGCTTTGCTTAAGGTAAACGAGAGGATTCATTTAAATGGATTGCATTATGACTTCACAACCCAATATCCTGACTATGCTAAGTTTTCTAAGCGTTCAGTGTCTCAATATCTATTTAAAAAATGGATGATTGCATACTGTGTATATAAAGAAGGCCTTGAGCCAGAGCTTGGTCGTGATGCTGTGGGTAATTGGATAAGAATAAAGCCTAGGAGTGAAGGTGTTATACAAAAGAAACTATTATGAAGCTTAGAGATTATCAGGAGGAAATAATATCTAAAGGAATAGATGTAATAGCTGAGCATGGATTTGTATACTTAGCTATGGAGGTCAGAACTGGAAAAACCCTTACAAGCTTGGGTATAGCTAAAGAAATGGGAGCCAAGCGGGTTCTGTTCATTACTAAAAAGAAAGCGATTAGCTCAATCGAGGCTGACTATCAGATGCTCAGACCTCGCTTTAGCCTTGATGTGATTAACTATGAGAGCTTGCATAAGATAGAAGGGAGCTTTGATCTAGTGGTATTGGATGAGGCTCATTCGATGGGAGCTTTTCCGAAGCCAAGTAAGCGAGCTAAGCAGGTAAAGATAATTATTCAAAAGAATGATCCATTAGTTATTTTATTATCGGGAACTCCTACGCCTGAGTCTTACAGTCAAATGTATCATCAGATTTATGCTATACCTAGAAATCCATTCAGAAGGTTTATAAATTTCTATCGGTTCTGTGATGAGCACGTCAACGTAACTCAAAGACCCATCAATGGTATATACATTAAAGATTATTCTAAGGGACTACCAAGCATAATGGATTCAATGCAACCTTACTTTATATCATACAGTCAAAAGGAGGCGGGTTTTCAAGTGAAAACTAATGAGCATATACTACACGTTAAGATGAACCCATTGACCTATAATCTTGCAAAAAAACTTCAGAAGAATTTAGTAGTGGAGGGAAAGAATGAGGTAATACTGGCAGATACACCGGTTAAGCTTATGATGAAGCTTCATCAGATATATTCTGGAACAGTTAAATTTGAGAGTGGAGCCTCTAAAACATTAGACTATACCAAGGCTCAGTTTATAAAAGACAAATTTAAAGACAAGAAGATAGGCATCTTCTATAAGTTTAAAGAAGAGTTTAAGGCCTTAAAAGAAATTTTTCAAGACAATCTTACTACTGAGCTTGAAGAATTTGTTAACACCAATAAGTCAATCGCACTACAAATTGTGAGTGGAAGAGAGGGCATAAGTCTTCGACAAGCTGACTGCTTGGTTTATTACAATATTGACTTTAGCGCTACTAGTTATTGGCAGTCTCGTGATCGCATGACAACCAAGGATAGAGAAAAAAACGAGGTTTATTGGATATTCTCTGAGAGGGGAATTGAGGATCAGATATATAAAGCAGTTGTTAATAAGAAGGATTATACCCTGAATCATTTTAAAAAAGATTTGTTAAATTTATAATTATGATAGACGGATTACCAAAAATGAACGCTAATTATCTTACAGAAAATGATCTGTGGGATAGCTCATGGCTCAAAGAAAAATATCCGGAAAGATTTATAAATGACCGAACAACAGATACAAACAAAAAAAATTAAACAATTAGAAGCTGATGGATACTATGTCCTCAAGCTTATTAAAACCAATAAGAATGGTATTCCAGATTTGTTAGCACTACACCCCAACAACGAGGTCTTATTCGTAGAAGTTAAAACTAAAAAGGGTAGAGTATCTAAGCTTCAGGAATATCGAATGAAAGAACTAAAAGACCATGGATTCAATGCGGAAGTATACAGAGGCTAATACCAGTTACAAAGGGTATCTCTATACCTTTGACAGCGATTTTGTTTTGGAACTTATGCGTCTTGACCTTACAACTTCGGTACCCATAGTAATGCAAGTAGAGCGGTATGTTGACAGAAACTATACTTATTCACCTGGTGCTACCTTCGAGTTAGCAGGAGTTGTGGGAAAAGAAAACCCGTTTTATTTTTTGATTGAAGTTTATCACAATGATGACATGATTTTTGAAAACCTACATCAAATTGATTCAGACACTTTCCTAGATTACTACAATAAAAACATGCTTCTCTCTCCAAAATAGTAAAGTATTTTTTTTTTGCGAAATAATTTATATCTTAGAAGGCATGAATGGATTACCTCCAGTAGAGAATAAGCGCATACAAAATATAAACTTTGTTATGGCTGATCTTCATGCATCACTGAACTCAATTTACGAACATCTTATGGATAAAGAATACACCCCTCTGAAAGGAGAAGTAAGTTCATTAACTAAAAAGCTTCGTAGTGTTGGCGAGTCAGTAACCGATGAAGTTTAGACCTGACTATGATTTTATAGGTGCTGTTTGCATCACCCTTATAGTGATGTACTTACTTTCTATTCTTATATTTTAACACTTTCCTTCGCCTTCTTCTTTGTGAAATTATTGATGGTCCTTTCTTTTTTGGGTGTATACGTTTAGGTAGAGTTCCAGAGGTTGTCTCTTTCTCCCACTTCTCTGCTATCTCAGGGAGGTTCTTATACATATACGCTCTTTGGGCTTGACTTTTGAATGGCATATTAATATAAATTTTCTAAGATATCTTTTTCAATATCCTCTAATTCTTTTTCTAAAGCTTTTATTTCATCATCCTCTCCTTCATATAACTCGTCATATAGCTCTGGAAACATTTTTTTCATTTCTTTTTTAGATTCTTTTGATCTTCCACTGCTTCTTTTTTTACTACCTTTTATAGCATATTCAGAAAAATTAAACATTCTTAATATAGCTTCACCCATATCCTTCGAATCCATTACTTTAGAGTAGTTGTTGGCTAATTTTTTTATAGTTAATAATGGTAGACCTGTTGCTTGTGCTAAGTCTAAATAAAAATCTTGCATGTATTGAGCCCGCTTCGCTGGATTTTTAGTTTTAGAAGCTCTTTCATATCTTTCTGATAAACTTTTAGCAATTGCTAAAACACCGACATCTTTACTACTAGTCCAAGGCTTTCCTGTTAATTTATCTCCGATGATTGTAAAAACTTCCCCATAAATAAATAAGGCATTTAAATTTCCAAGTATTGCGGATCTCCAAAGATCATCATCATCATCTTCTCTAAAATCTCTTAACAATCCAGGTAAGCCCAGTGTGACATACTGAAATAAAACCGGCATAAACACGTGATACATGACAAATGTCCTTATATTCTCCCCCCTTGTTCCTTTCCCAGCTTGCTTGTCCCACGCCATAAGCTTTCTGTTTAGCGCTCTAACAGCTTGTATTTCTTTTCTTAAATATTGTTTTGGTGTAGTTAAAAACATATTAGCAGCTCTATACAAAGGACCTTGTTTTTGTAAGAAATCTTTATCTTGCAAGTCGCTTGACTGCTGTGTTCTTTTGGTGTCACGCTCAAATTTAATTATTGCATGATCAATCGCATCTTGCTCAGTAGCGGTTGGGTTAGCTTTTTTGAACTGGGCTTTATAATAGGAATAATTTGGCGCGCCTCCCAACATTATTGCTGCACGGTCACCAGCTATTACCTGAGCCATTAAAAAGTTTACTATCCAATCTTTTGTTTTAGCTCCTACAGGCAATACTTGATTAGCATCTTTTTCGCTATAATTTTCAATCTGCCTAAGAATAGAGTTATTGTTTCTATCTTGCATGTAAACAGAGTTTTCTCTAATTTCTTTAAACACTTGAAGCTGTTCTGTTTTGTTTTTAGCTGCATACTCTAGCCAATTAAATATGCCGATATCATTTGCATATGTAAAAGTAGAAGTTAACTGCTTAATCATAATCACAGGATTTATTCCAAGACGTGAGATTAAAAACACACTATTGGTCATATCTAAAAAGCCTGTTAAGAACTGTCTTTCACCGCCTCTACTAGCAATCTTTTTAATAGCATCGTTTATTAGATCATTTATTTTCTGTCCATGGATATCTCTTATTGCTTTCTTTATATTTTGATTATCAAACAATTTAAACACATCTCTAACAGGAACTGCGTATGCAGCAAAATATTCCATGTCATCTATATAGCTTGTTAAAGCTGTTGTGCCGTCAGTAGGTATTATAGGTTTATTGTTTTTACTTCTAGCTTTGGTAGAGGCAGAACCTACAGAGGTTTGCATTACGCCTTGATCACCCAACAAGTCCATTCTTTCTGGATCTCCCTGTCCCTCCCTATTTAGATAGCCTGCATAAAACTTATTCATAGGCATATCAGTACGATAAATCTGCTTATAAGTTTTATTATAGTGCTTGTAAAGGGTAGGATACAAGACATTAACTTGCCAGTCTGCAAATTCTTTTAGTTTTGGATTTAATTTATTTTCAATTTCATTCATAACCCTAACATCTTGTCCATTATACATTTTTTCAAATGCTTTTTTATTTGCAGGATCTTTGTATTGATTGTATAAGTAATACATTTGATTTTGTGAAAGGATTAACTCTTCTTCATTTAAAGCTTTTGTATAAGCGTTATTTTTTTCAATACTGTTTGGATCTTTTTGTAATGCATCTTCAGCTTTCTTTACTCTATCAGAATCTATATAAATTTGAGTAGGAGTGAGCTGACTAAATTCTTTATTTTTTTGTCTCCAATTTTTTCCTAGATATCTTGACATTTCGGCATCTAACATAACTGATAATTCTAGTTTTCTTTTTTTAAATTCTCTCGTTGCCGCATCTATTCTTTCAGTAACCAAGACTTGAGCTCGTCCACCAAAAAGCTCCCCAGGCAATGAAGATATTCGATCCATCAATCCATCAAGCGCCTCTGCGGTAGCGATTACCCCATTGTCAATGGATCTCATTATATTATTAACTATAGTAGATGCTCTATTGCTTAGGGCTTTTCTTTCTTTTTCTGTTTTTCTACCCTTGCTTTCTTTATCTAATTGTTCTTGTAAATCAGGATCGTCTAGATTTAATTTGTTTCCTGTTATGTCAAAATATAGCTCCCCAAATTGTCTTCTGTATTCCTGAGCTTGAGCTTCAATTTGAGCTTTTAATATACCCCGGCCTTCCTGAACCAACCCAACCAATCCTTCGAAAGCCTGATCAAGCGCCTCGGTTTTGTTTAGATCTGTGTCACCCATCAACAAAGCATTGTTTATGTTAATAGCTATTTGAAGATCTACCATTTTATTAATAACATCAGGTGATTGATTGGGATCTTGAGCTAATTTTAAAAACTCTGTGTTTAAAACTTTGTTTCTTTCAGATATTTCTTCTTCCGTAGCGGACTCACTGAGAATAGTATTTTTTATAGCTATAAGTCTTTTTTTAGACTCAAGATCTATCTTGATGGCTTTTTTTCTACCACTTACTAATGTTTCATATTTTCCGTTTAAAATATTATCAATTCTATTTAATAAAGATTTATTATTTTTTGCAGTGGCTATATCTATAACCTCATCCAAAATATTTTCAATATTTGTTGAAGTAGCTAAAGTAACTTTACTAATTAAGTCATTAACCTCTTTATTAGTATATAATTCAGGTGGCAAACTTTTTCTTATAAAAGCTCTGACCTGACGCTTAATCTTCTGTAAATCCTTTTCTGTTTTGGTAGATTGACGTACTAATATCCTGGCATTTTTAAGACGTGCCGCCATGTTTTTGGTAGGTCTTTGACCTATAGACTTCTGAAGATCAATCTCCATTAGCCTTTGTTGATTGGACAAACTTATTTTAGTTTTTCCTTTTACTTTTGTTTTAACACCTTCATCAACATACTCCGGTTGTTTTTGCATGAACTCAATAGCTTTATCCATAATTTGAGCTTCAGACAATTTTTTCTTACGTCTTTTATTTTTTACTCGCTCTCCCTTACGAAATGATTCTATTTTATTATAAAGACTTAATCCGGCCTTAGCTCCTCCAATTAAATTAGTAAAACTTTGAGGTAAGGTATTCTCAAGACCTAATGGAATATCCATTACCTCACGAATCTCTTTCATGGTTAACCTTTTGCCATCACTTTTTTTATATTTTCTTTTAAAAAAATCAACTATTAATTCATCTCGAAAACCTGCGTCTCTACCTTCAGTAACTATATTTAAAGGAGATTTCTGTTGTCTTCTGCGTAGTGGTGTAGGCTTGTATCTTGGTCTGCCTGGTTGTTTTATATATAATCCGCCGCCTCTCCCAAATTGATCTTCTCTTGACTTAAACGCCTCAAATCCAAAAGGCTCAACAGCTTTTCGCAGTTCAGATAAATTTGCTGTTTTTGGAATAAATCCTCGATCATTCATATTAAATAAACGAGTTACATCTTCAATACTTCTTTGTTGTCTTTTTCTTATTTTAGGATCGCCTGTTGTATCTATATTATCCGGCACCTTAGCAATATACTGTCCGCCCATTGCTGATCTTGCCGCTTGAGGTTTGGCTCTTTGGCCTAGAGGAGTTTTGTTAACCCCCTTTGGTCGAGCTGCAGTTTTTTCTGGACCTGCCGGCACGGCGTTAGGATATACTTTTCTTACGTCGACCGCATTATTAAAAACCATAATTGGTTTTCCCGAAATAGTATAAGGATATGAGGGATGATATCCTGGATCTCCTTCTCTTACTTCTATTATGTCTGAGTTTTTGTCAAACTGAATTGCCGAAATAATATCTCCGTAACCAACATCTTTTAAACTTGGAGCGTTAACATAGTCTAACACACCCACGTCAACTTTTGCAGTTGGTGTGATTGGAGGTATTCCAAACTTATCTGCAGATTCTGCACTAAAAAATGTTTTAGCAAAAGTTCCTCTAGATAAATAGGATATTTTATTTTCCCCTTCAAACGGCATCAAAGTATTTAACTCATCTAAGTTGCTAATTTGACCTGGAAGTCCTTTAGCTTTTAAGGCTGAAGAAATTTCAGTTAATTTTAATTTTTGATTAACATAGTTTAAAAGCTCTTGCGGGCTTACTCCTTTATTAATAGCATGTGCTATTTCTGCATTTAGATACTGGAAAAACCGAAAGCTTCCTGTAATACCATCAGGAACTTGAGACATGACAAGGCCCACCCCATCACTCTGTTTTACCTTGTTTAATATTTTTTGAGCTGCAATCTTCTCTGTAAAAGCCCACCCATATGGTGTGCCGTAAGGATATAAATAACCGCCATAAAAATCAAACTCTAACCCTGTAGGGCTTTTTATCCTTCCAAAAGTGGCTTTGTCTGCTGCAAAAACAAAAGCATTTGTTCCGGACAACTCATTAATACTGCCACGCTTTACGTTTTTAAAATCGATTGCACCATAGTTTATTTGAAAAGGATCGTCTCGCCGCTGCCTCGGTAGATTTATTGATGGACCATCATCTTCTATATTATCTGGAATAATACCATCCGCCTCTTTTATTAATTCTCCTTGCTCTAATATTTCGACATCACCCTCGGTTATTTCTTCTCCCGTTCCTACTTTGGTAGCCAAAGTGTTTAAAAGATCTATTACATCTTCATCTGTTTTGGTAAATTCAGAAATATTTAAATCAACACCAAAAGTGCTTGCTAAATTTTCAATAAATTTAATTACTACATTTTTTTGTGGCTTACTTAAGGTTTTATATTCAGAAGACATTATGCCTATTAATTCAGCTAGCCTTTCTTCGTTTTGCAATTCACTTACATTTTCGTAAGACTGAGCAAATGTGTCAATTCTTTTAGCAAGATCGCTGTCATCAGGCAAAGTTTTTCTTACAGAAGTCATCATTGTTTCTGCAACTTGAGCGGCTTTTGGATCAGTTTTTATTTTACTCAGAAATACTGCGTGAAATATCTCATGAGGAACTGTGGATGCTGTTGCGCTTGAAAGATTTACATGTATTGTGTCTCCAATAAGCTCCGCTCGCCCTGGAGCAGCATACTTTTCAAACTCTTCGTTTGATTCATGTAGTATTATTCTAGTATTAGGGAGTAGTTTAGCAATAGATTGTGCTCCTAATCTTGCTAGACCTATAACTCTATCAACCCTAGTTTTATTGTCAACTGTCAGCGTTTGCTTTTTGCCGGCCCTATTGATGCTTAAATTATCAAAAACTGTATCTGTAGTGTCGGCAGTTTCATCACCAAAAAAAGCATCTATGTCTTGTTGTTCCTCCGTTAAAACGGTGTCATCTTCTACCGCTGCATTTAAATCAGCATCTTTAATATCAGCAGTCTTAACTGATTCTGCCCTACTAATAGCTTCTATTTCAGAATCTATTTTTTTAATTTCCTCTAACTGCTTAGTATATAAAACAGGATCTTTATTTTCTATTTGTTTTTGCAACGATTCTTTACGCTGTAACCGTCCCATTATTTGTTTTTGAGATTCTAAAGGAAGGTCAGCGGGAATCTGATCTATTAATGCAGAGGCCTGATTAAAATCATCTATTTGTTTTTGTCCTTGTTCTTTAGTAAGCTCCCCGTTATTTATTTTTTGTTTAATATCGGTAACAAAAGCTGACTGAAACTTAGAGTCTTTTCTTATAGCTTTAAACATGTCAAAAACATCATTATCGACTTGTGTGAAATCTTGTTTACTGTAAGCATCACTTATTGCTGGAAGAGTTCCTAGGACAAATCCACCTACAGCCTCCTGAGCCCCAGCCCTAAATACTTCTCCCAATCCTTCAGCAAAGTTTTTAGGATTTTGAAATAGATCTTTTTCTTTTATGTTATTAAAAAGTGCCTTTCCACCTATGTCAGCTATCTGTTGCATTGCCCCTGTTTCGAACTCAGCTAATGTAGCTGCTGTTACTGTTGCACCACCTCTTCCAAGGCTATTTGTTACATACTTTCGAACAAAATTTCTAAACGTGCCTTCTGTTACATCATCCGGCATATTTTTTATAATCCTTGAAAATATCTTTCGTACAAAAGGTTGTTTGTCTATTATGTTTCTAAAACCTACATTTTCCAAAACACCAGAAACAATGGCAAGGGGAAGTTTCAATGATGCTTTTTCATTTTCAGTAAGATCCAAGTCTTGAAATTCCTCTTCGTAATAATCTGATACTTGAGAAACTAGATTAGCAACACGAGTAAACTTCTCTGGATTTAAAAAAGCGGGAATAGACCCAGCAAGTCCTATTAAGGCACCTGCCCAAAACTCTTTCTTTTTTGCTTCCATGTATTGTTCGCTTACATTCTTTCCTCCAGTAAGCTCAACAAAATACTCTCTTATGCCAGGTAAGGTTTCTCCTTTTTTTGTTTTTTTTACTTCATCAATAATTTCACTTACTAGTTGGCCGCTTTGAGTTATATTCTCTGTAATTATTTGACCTGGCGCACCTACACCTGCGCTTGTTGTCGTAGTTTTTGTGTCTATAATCTCAGGATATAAACCTTTTATTTGCGTGTATGTTAGTTCTTCAAAGTTATCAGGAAGTGTTTTTCCTATTGCAATAGCCTTTTCTCTAAACCTTTCTTTAAACTCTGAAGGAGGTAGCCCTGCAAACTCTCTAAGCTCTGTGGCAATATCTATACCATATCCCGTATATCCCGCTCCTATACGTCCCACTCCTCGTGCAAATTCCTCTCTAAGTGCTTGTCCTAAGTTTCCTTGTCGAGCACTCATAGCAGTGTATTCTCCAATACTCTCTTCTAATTTAGCGCGTCTATTAAAATAAGAGTCTTTGTATTTTATTATTTCCTCTAAAGACTTATTAAGTTGTTTTTGCTGATTGTTGTAATTTATAATACGCTGACGCTGCGCAGATCTTTGCGCGTCACTCAATGACTCCAATGCTTTTTTTTCTTGATCTAATAGAGACTGGTTTTTTAAATAATTCTGCATTCCCTCGTTTAAAGTTTCTGCTTCCATATTTAAAACTTTGATAGACTCCACTACTTCTTTATTTGTTTCAAATATTATTTTGTTTCTATCATATACCTTCTCGTCTTTTCTAATATTTATACTTTGTTGAATATTGTCTTTTATAAAGTCATCTAATTTTCTCGCTTCTTCTATGTTTGTTTTTGTTGTAAAAGCATCAAGACCAATAGTCATCTCATTTCCATTGGCTGATTTAACATTCATTTTATCATATCCAACTCCTGTTTCTTCAAAAGTAAACCCTTCATTGCCGTATAAATAATTTAATCTTTCGACCACAAACTCTTCATCTTTGGCAATAAGATCAGGTTTAATTTTAAGTTCAGAAAAATCTTCAGGCTCTTCTACGGTAGAAACTACTGTGGCTGTAGGCGCTGTTGTTTCAGTTTGTACTTCAGTTGGTGCTGTTTGAGGAGTCGTGGGAGACACCGATAAACCATCCCCTGAATCTGAAGCCATACCTTCTTTTTTTTTTAAGCCCCATGGCTCGCTAAAATTTTCAAGAGAAGTTTTTGACATTAAACCTTTTTCAATACCCATATCGTATATGGATTTGATCTGGTCTTCGTTAGCTTGAGAAAAAACATCAAAGCTTACAGCGTCAGTGATTAATCCCGCTTTTAAGTACGCATCATATATTTGTTGTAGCTTATCCATTAAGGTAAATTAAGGGTGGTATCGGTTTTAAAAATATCGTCAAGGGGACCCCCTTCAGGATTATCTGGATCTGGATCTGGTTTCGGAGTAGTGTTGGCTGGACTTAATTTATTTTTTAACGCAGATAAGGATCTAGCGTTTACATTTTCTAAGACAAAAGTTATAATTGATTGTTTAACATCTTCTGCATTTTGACCTTCAGAGAAAATTATATCTCTGCCTCTATTAGAAGGAAGTAAAATTTCTTCAGTTACTTCTTTACCCTCTTTATCTACTTGAGTCAATCTAATACTCTGTCCATCTATTAAATTAATAGGATTATCAATTGAAATACCAAATTCACTTAGAGTTTGATTAATTGAAGTAATTACATCAGCATCATCTTTTTGTTTTAAATCCTCTAATAAAATATTTTTTTCTAAATAAGACTTAGCATCTGCCATTATTGTGCTTGCTACCTTTTCTTTTCCTTTATCTTTTCTTGCCTGAATTCTTTCAGCAAGCTCATCCCTTCGTAACTGCAAAGAATCTTTTTCGTACTCAGATAACTCTTGACGCTCCTTAACCTCTCTAGGTAGAGCTTTACGAAGCTCTCCTGCCATAAAGTCTACAGCTTTTTGTTCATCACCTTCAGCAAAACCAAAAGTGCCATCGGGTTTTCTATAGACTGACCCCGGTTTTAAGTCTTTTTCATTATACACCACGTTATACCCCATTCCATCAACGAGAATAGAAACAGTAGGCGCTTGTGCTCCAGCTAATAAAGCCTTAGCCTCATCTTGCATTATAGTATCTAGTTCTTTTCCGCTCATATTTGCATAAACACCCGTAATCGTTTTTCCACTGCCTTTAGTAATTCCTCTTTTTCCAAACTGATCAACTAGATTTTTAGCAACCGTACTGTAATCATACTTAGGTAAATTACCATTAGTTAAGTCGCTCAGGTATGAAGGGCTAACTATGTCTCCTGTTTCTTTGTTAAATAATTTTAACCCACCTCTGCCATCGCGCTCTACTTCCATTGCCCCTGGCTGAAACACCTTATTAAAATGATTTAAATTAGCCGTATTAACCTCACTAGACTTTCCACTAGCTACATCATCCGCAATTTGTTGAGCTGTTTTTTGATAAGAAGTTTGAGCGGCTATCATTTGTTCATTTGATTGATTTAGATTTCTCCACTGCGCAGCATATTCACTGGAATTTATTCGACCAGACTCTAATTGTTTTTGCAACGTAGTAGAAACATCCATAATTCCTTGGCTAAACTTTCCAAAAAACTGATTAGCATTCTGATTGGCTGTCGGGGTAAGATCTCGCTGGCTTTTTCTAAGCGCATCTTGCTCATCCCTCCACGTTTGTCTTTGCTTTTCTCTTTTATCTTCTTGTGCTAAAAGCGTATCTGACAAATCAAACAATGTTGAAGCGTCTGGAACTATTGCTTTATCTTGTAGCTTGAACCCTATTTTAGTTGCCATATTTTATTGTTTAAGATACTGCTGTTTGTCCTCCACTAAATGCTGATATATCTCCACCAAAAATAGGATTGAACAGATCATTTATTTGGTTTGCAGGGTTGATTTGTTCTAACAATGCATTTTCGTTTATAGTGTCCATAGTCCTGTTTCTTATATTAACTCCAGTGTTTGGCAGGGTAGTTTTACCACCTATATTTAAATACTCAGGTATTTGTTGACCGGCTATTGAACCCATTTTTGCTATTCCTTGTAATGCGCCACTTTGTGCTGCGGCTCTGTTTTGTGCTGCTTGTTGGGCTGCAGCCGTCTGACCTTCTACTTCTTTTATATCTAAACCAACTCTAAGGTTTTGAAGCCTAGACTCTTCTTGAGCTGCTGCCCTTTGTAAACCGGAAAGCTCTTTTCCCATAGCTGCTCTTGTTTGAGCTTGTTGCGCTTGATTAAGTGCTGCTGCTCTACCGGCGGTAGCCGCTGCTCCTCTTTGCTCACCCTCTTGACCAGCTTGCAAGACTTGTGCTGCACTTGATAACGCCGCTTCTCTTTCAAGCTCATAAGGTTCTTTTTGAATAGATAAACCTTTCATATAGTTTACCTCTAATTTATTTCTTGCCTCAGTAAGCGCCTTATCAGCTGCATCCTCAGCCTTTTGTTGAGCTTTTTTTTGTTTAGATGCATTAGATAAATTTACTGCTGTTCCTGCGGCTGATGCCGCAAAAGCTGCTCCTGAAGCTATTGTTCCTGCAGTTATTGCAGCAGTGCCTGCAGTTATTGCTGTTCCTGTTATTATTGCCATATTAAAACGATTTAATCATTTCTTGCGTATATGTGTCTCCCTTGATATAACCTAACCTCTCGTATGTTTTTACAAGACCGTCA
>CESM01236536.1_pt1 | contig 23780 bp, 42 predicted proteins | sample 361421 | NCBI WGS metagenome assembly CESM01 (sample SAMEA2622219, study PRJEB7988) | marine metagenome | isolation source: saline water (ENVO:00002010), including | reverse complement strand
CAGAAATACTTTCTGGAAACGTGCTTGTGCATTGGAATTCACAAAGGTTGCAGGGTATAGCGATGTTTGGTCTGTAGCAGTTGACACTTCTGCATCGTACCCTTCAGTAGCAACAGATCACTGGAATAGTTCTGCAATTAAGTTTGTTGATGATTGGATTTCTAATACTGGTGGGACTGTAACACTTAGATCAAAAGCAGATGGCTATAGGGACTCTGACCACCAGAAGGCTTGGTATGGAAGTACATCACCAAATTATTACGGAAGTTCTTTGACAGACTCTTCTATTCCATCAGCAGGAAATCCTTGGGATCAAAACCTACCACAAAATTCACTATTGCTAGATGCTTATGGTTATGGGCCAGATCAAAACACAGGATTTGCAAATCAATGGTTATATGATCTCTGTATCACAAAAGAACCTCTACCTTCTAATATGCGACCTTCTAGTGAGGTGATTATAAGGATTGATGATTATCAAGAAAGAACCCAAATCGTTGATGGGTTGAAGACAATCATTAAGGAGATCCATAACCGAATGGCAAACCACCAAGACCAGAAGTACATCTTTGAGTATGATCTTCCCCATATTTATATTCATGGTATTGATTTCAACAGTTCCAAATACGGAGCTTATGGAGCATCTACAGCACAAGGTGCGATGAAGTCTATTTATGAAAAAGGGCTGGATACAGATGCAACAACTACTCATGGAAGAATTCTTAACGACAAGGGTGAAGAGATTGAATTCAGGAACTACGGACCTTTTGGATATAATAATTTCTTCGCAAGAGAAGGTGATTACATTGTGACTCGATATATGAAAATTAAGCCAGATGGTCACATATACTTAACGTTTGAGACAAACACTACTCGTTACGGCTCAATTATTAGTCAGGGTAGAGTAACATTTAAATTATAAGAGGTTACATGGCAAGTAAAGCATACGAGTTAGCTACATTAGCAAGGGATGCAACTACCCTAACTGGTAACGCCCAAACTATGGGTGATGCAAACACACTTGATGGTCATGATTCTAGTTATTTTGCAGTAGCAACACATAACCATGATTCGTGGTATTTAAAGTTAGACGGAGGTGTTCTTACTGGATATGTAACTGTTCATGCGACACCTACTGCTGATATGCACGTTTCTAACAAGAAATATGTAGATGATCAGATCGCAACTAACTTCAATTCTTTAAGTTCTGGTAAAGCAGATGCCACTCATAATCATGATTCAGAGTATGCTGATACTTCGCATAACCATGCAGGAGATTATGCACCATTAAATCATCTTCATGATGAGAGGTATTTAAGGTTATCGGGTGGAGCAATTACTGGATCTATTTCCGTTCAGGAACCAGTTTTAGATTCGCATCCTGCAACTAAAAGTTATGTAGATACACAAATTACTTCTGAGATTGGTTCTCACGATCATGGTTTTGCAACCAATGACCATTCTCACGCAGACTATGCTTTGGCTAGTGTTGTTGCAAATATGCCTACAACAACTTATGTCGATGATGAACTTGCATTAAAAGTATCTACCTCTAGCCTAACTACAACCCTAGAAGACTACGCACTTAAATCATATGTTGATACCGCAGTCTCTGATAAACCCACTCAGGCTTATGTTGACACGAATTTAGGGTTAAAAGCAGACAATGCTACCATGCAAGTTGAGTTGGCTAGTAAGGCATCTTCAGCAGAACTAACACAACTAGAAAGTGAAATCACTGCCCTTACAAATAATTCAATGTCGCAAACCCTTTTTAATCAATCTATTTCGGGATATTCCACAACTAATGAAGTTCAGGCTCTTATAGCGAACAAAGCAGATGCTAGTATTATCAACGACCTCGACACAAATAAGGCAGATATTACCTATGTTGACACCAAAATAGCGGATCTTGTTGGGACTGCACCTCAGACAATGAATACGCTTCAAGAAATTGCAACTGCTTTACAAAATGAGCCTGATATTACCTCTAATTTATATTCGGCTATTGGACTAAAAGCAGATCGTACTTATGTCGATGCTCAGTTAGCTAGTCATAGTCATTCAGCAGTAGATTATGCGGATGTACTAAACACGCCAACTATACCGACTGCACTATCACAATTAACAGATGATATAAACGCCTCACAGATAGCCGTAGAAGAATTTGGACCCTACGATAGCGACTACCTAAAAACTGCTAATGGCGATGGATCTGATAACCATATCGGTTTTATAACCACGATAGATACAGCTAAAAGTGTCCAAATATATCTCAATGGAATAAAACTAATTGGACCAGTCATTGACGATAATACAGTTAACTTAGATGCGGTATGGGATAGGGTCAATTACGACTATATAGCATACAGGGACACCAATGATATTGTCTTTGAAAGCCATGTAAATATGACTGGGAATACCATCTTACAAATAACAATCATACACGAATAACATTTTTTTTGTTTTAATTATACATTAATCGTGTATTATACATACACGGAAGGAGCATGATGCGAATTATTTTACTCATGTTGGTAGTACCTATCGTCATGGGATGCACTGCAAAAGAGGCAGAAGTTCCTCTTAATTTTAATGGATACACCGCTATAAAAGTTCGGTCCTTATGGCAACTTTGTTACCAAGCACATATGCAAAACGTTCAGCCAGCTAATCCTGTTTTCTTTTCACTTCAATGTGATTGTGTAGTTGACCAAACGATGAAGGACCATCATGCAGACAGAATTAATGAGGCTATTGGTCTACAGAATTACTTTACTCAGACGAACATAGAATGTTCAAAGAAAGTGAAGGGTAAGTATTTCAATCACCATAACCAACCCCCAAAAATAAACGCTGGGGATGTCTTATAGCCGATGGATTTTTAGTGATATGTACACATATCGTATCGCTCAATCTGACTTAACTTCTCATATAGAGGAGTCTTTTTGTTGCCATTGGGATATAGAGCATAGCACTACTTTTACTTATAACGAGGTTCTTGATTACGTTATTGACCCAAATTCCTTGTGGGAGTTTGACCAAATTAAGAGCCTAGATCAGCTACATGAATTAATAAAATACTTCCGTGAATTTCTAAGAGATGTAAAGAAAGAATGGAATTTATAGATGAACAAAGGGAGGAGTTGGCAAATTTGATTCACTCTAAAATGGAGCGAATGGAACAACTGGCTGAGATTTGGGCAAATGATAAGTCAGATGAAAACGTGTGGTTTGAAGCAGTATCTATAATGGGCGAGGTTGCCCCTTTAGTCGAAGAGTTTCGACAAGGTGTCGAGCTTGAGACAGGACAAATCTTTCTAAACTAATATGAGCATTATTCAGAAGCGTGATGTTAATGGGAGATTCACAAGTGACACTTATGATTCGACCAGTGAAATAGAAGTTTTAACTGAGGAAAGGGAACAAATCTACAAGGATGAAATAAGCAACTTACGAAGGTTGCTTAAACAGTCCTACAGAGATCAAAACCTTGACGAAGAGCTAAGAAAGTTTGCGTTCAATTTGGGCAAACAGAAACTCAACCCACCTCAATGGATCTCACCAAAGAGGAACAAGGCACACTATGGAATACCGACCCTGTTTCTGAGTGATTGGCATTGGGGAGAGAGTGTTGTTGCAGGAGAGATATCGGGTCTAAATACATTTAATTTAGATATTGCAAAGCGTAGAGCAGAGAAATGTTTTAATGAATTCATTGATATTTACACTAATCGAATTGCTCCTTTTAGTTATGACGGTTGTGTGGTTGCTTTGGGCGGAGATATGGTTAGTGGGACAATTCATGACGAGTTACTAGAAACAAATGATACAGACATTATGCCCCAAGTGGTTTCCATTTCAGAAGCAATAATTTCGGGGCTAGAAAAGTTATTAGATGCGTTTGGGAGAATAGCTGTTTTCTGTGTAGTCGGTAATCACGGAAGATACACTAAGGATAAAAGGTTTAAGCGTAAAACCCATCAAAGTTTTGATTGGTTAAGCTACCAAATGCTAGACAAGTATTTTGCTAAAAATGACGATATTCACTTCGTTATTCCACAAGGGGCAGATGTTATTTACAAAATTTACAACACGACTTACTTACTTAGCCATGGTGATCAACTCGGCAGGGGAGGGGACGGTATTATTGGGGTGCTTGGTCCTGTTAAAAGAGGTGACCACAAACGTAGAACTCGCCAACAAAATTTGGGAGTACCTTACGATGTTTTGATATGTGGTCATTTCCACCAGTTGTCAATGCTAAGAAATCAAATTATCAATGGCTCTTTAAAGGGCTATGACGAATATGCGTATGGTCTTGGATTACCTCCAGAGCCACCAACCCAAGCAAGTTGGCTAACGCATCCTATAGATGGGGTCACTATACAAGTGCCTGTTTTCTGTTCAGAAGAAGAGGATGCAGTAGAACAATCAAACGAATGGGTTTCATGGCAAAGAGAGGAAATTGAATATGGAGGAAGTGGAAGCAAGTCAACACTCACGGCATCCTGCTGAAAGGGAATTTGATCCTAGAGATAGTCGTTCTGAATGGTATTACAAAAATACAATAGTTCCACCAGAGCCAGTTAGAACTTATACAGAGCAACCAACTGCACCTAAAAATATAGACGATATTCCAGACCTTTTACTCCAAGAGGGAATCACAGGAGTAGGATTATTGGTAATGGGAATAGCAGTATGGTTCTTATTTAAAAGATTAGAAAAAATTCAAGCAGAAGCCCGAAGTGACTTAATGAATTTAATCAAAGAGGGTAATGCAACTACTTTAGCTTTTGTTAATAAAATCGGTGAATTTGAGTTAACTGTCAGCACTTCAATTGCTGACCTTAAAGCCCGAATGGAAAACCTTGAAAGAGAGGTTGAAATGATTCGGGAAAAAACACGTTAATTGGGAGTTTAAAATGATCGCAATGTTAGCACCAGTAATCGCAGGAACTGCAAAAACTTTAGCAATGTCATGGCTTTCAGAGAAGCTACTTATGAAAGTAGTTTTAATTCTGTTAGAAAGGTTGGCTAAATCTACAAAGAACACAGTAGATGATGAAATTCTTAATGCCTATAAAAAGCATATGGAGAGTCAGTGAAAATTAGCCGTAACTTTATTTTGCAGGAGTTTGAAGAGTCTCAAACTGCGAAGGATAACAACATAGATAACTATGCGAATACGGATCAAATTATTGCTCTTACTGCATTAACAACTGCTTGTTTGCAACCAGTAAGGGATCAGTTTGGTCCTGTTCGTATTACATCGGGTTTCAGACATCCAGATTTAGCTCCTTTGGTCAATAGTAGCGTTTTCAGCCAGCATTGTGCTGGGGAGGCTTGCGATTGGGAGGTGCGAGGTGTTGATAACATGGAGGTTGCCAAGTGGGTTATTAAGAACCTTCCTTTCGATCAACTAATTTTAGAGTTCTACGAAGAGGGAAACATTAATTCTGGATGGATTCACCTTTCCTATAAAAGGGACGGAGGCAATAGATACGAGGTAAAACACGCAGTCAAATTGCCAGATGGTTCTACAGAATATCGACAAGGATTATTTGAGGGGTGGAGCAAAAAGTAATGTTTAATCCAAAAGATAAAATAGTTATATCGGTTCTCATTCATGCTATTGCAGATGCTATAGATAGTGAATTAAATGATTTATCTCAACACGATATGAGCAAAATAATTCAGGACCAACTAGATCATGAAAATGACTATGAAGTTGATGAATTACTGGAAGATTATATTACATCTACTGGGAGGGAAATATGAGGAGTAAAAAGCCTAAGATGCAAACCAAGGGTGTCAAAAAGATGCCTCAAAGACGTAACAAGTTGGCAGGAAAAGGTAAGAACAAGTCTTCTGCAAAAAAGAAGGCTTATGATACTGCTTATCATGCAACAAAGGAACGTAGAAAGTATCGTTCTAAACTTAATAAAGCAAATAGGGAAAACCCAAATAAAAAGGGTTATGACAAATCTCATACTAAAAGTGGGAAGTTAGTTAACGAGAAGCAAAGTGTAAACAGAGCCAGAAATAAACCAGGAAGGTCTAAAAAGTGAAGTGTTGGATTCAATTTATAATGGTTCTAAGGATTTTGAAACCAAACGATTATACATAAAGTTCACTCTTGCCGTTTTAGTTCTCACCGTCTTTGGTACGTTACTCATCTTAATATTTTATGTTGAAGTTCCATCTAGTATGGAGACTCTTTGTGCAACCATGTTAGGTGGACTAATCAGCACAGTTCATGCGGTAATCTCTCACTTTTTTGATTCCACGGATCATGCTGAACGTGAAAGGGATAAAAAAGGTTCTGAAGAGAAAAAGAAGAAATGATCGAAAAACTTTGCAGTCACTCCTTACTTAGTAAAGCCATAACTGGTGATCCAGTTCGTCCCAATATAAGTGCTGAAGAAAGGTTGGCTCCTGCAAGAGATGTTTATCATATAGACCACAAAGCATATATATGTTTAGCCTATTTAAATGGTGTTCCTTGTAGTGAATCATCTCTGCTTAATATGGAATGTGGTTCTATAGTCGTTGCATATACTATTTGGTCTAATCAAAAAGGAATGGGTAGAGAACTAATTATCAGTATTAGGGAAATGATTTCTTCTGAAGATCGATTTGAAAGATTAGTAACGTTGAGTCCTAAAACAGAAATGGCAATGAAATTTCATTTGAGTAATGGTGCAGAGTTAATTAAGGAAAATCCTCAATCAAACAATTTTGAATATTCTCTCAAGCCATCTTTAAGAGAGATTCGTGGGGGAATGTAATTATGAATTATAGACCAATCTTAAAGTGGTGGCTTATCATATGTGCAGTTACTCTTTTAACTGTGGCAGGAGTATATTTCTTTGATCTACATATTGCTCTTTTTAATGCTGATGTTACCAAGCTCAGTTTTGTGATAATTTCAATCTTTATAGCTACTTCTGCATGGATTGGAAGTGCAACCAGAGGATTGCTCTACAAGGAGTTGTTAGCCACTAAGGATCTTAGTGTTGGATGGTTTATTGCGGAGTCAATGATGGCTCTTGGAATGATCGGAACAGTTGTCGGGTTCCTTCTAATGCTTGGTACTGCTTTTGGAAATATTGATGTAAATGATACTGAGTCTTTGCAAATAGCTCTCACCTCTATGGCTACTGGTATGAGTACGGCACTATACACAACTCTTACTGGATTGGTATGTTCGTTGTTAATCAAAGTGCAACTCGTCAACTATGAATCACACCAATGAGAAATACAAATCAACGATAGGGTTTATTGACATACTGTTCAATATCCTATTGGGGTTTGCCTTCCTTTTTATAATCGCCTTTATACTTATATCTCCTACAACTAAAGAAGAAGATTTTGAACGCAAAGCAGAGTTTGTTGCGGTTTTAGAATGGGACTCCAAGGTTAAAGATGATATAGACTTATATATACGAGATCCCAATAACAATACTTGTAGTTTTAGGCAACCAGTTTCAGGGTTCATGCACCTTGACAAGGATGATTTAGGTCAACGAAATGACATGACTGTTGAGAATGGTAAAGTAAAACAGGTCTACATTAATAGAGAGGTCATTACCATAAGAGGTATTGTCGGAGGATGGTATACAGTAAATGCTCATTTTTATAGTGACTACAATAAAGTAATTAAAAAACCTATTAACGCAAAGTTATCGCTTTACAAAGTGAATCCATATTCAAGGATTTACGAAGGTGAAAAGGATCTTACTATGCGTGGTGATGAAGTTACCTTTGTAAGGTTCAAATTAGATGCACTAGGCAAAGTTGTAGAAACCAATACAAATTTGTTCATAGATATGGTTGCTTATAAAGCACAATCACTTCCACCAAGTTTCGGTCAATGATACAGTTCCTCATCGCATCACTATTCCTTGTTTCTTTTGTTTGCTTGTGGGTATTAATAGATCAAAGGAAGAATCACAAAATATTGTTTATTGGTATCCCAGTAGTATTTGGCTTGGTTGTCTATTCATATGAATCATATAAATCACTTCTAGGTAAGCCTCAACCAATTGAACTATTGCTTTCAGAGAAACAACCATTTCTCTATATATCACATTATATTGACGAGCCTTCTAATATTTATCTATGGGTAGTTACTGAGGGCAATATACCACATTCGTACAAGGTTACTTTTACTGACGAATTAAAAGAAGCTCTTCAAAAGGTTAATGAACAGGTCAAAAATGGAGAAACAGTCTTAGTAGAACCAAATTCCTCCTATGCTGAGAGTAACTTTATTGGTGACGAAGGAGGAGGAGGCTTAATGGAAGGTGGTCGTCCTGAAAATCAAAAGGGGTTCACCAAGGGAGGTGGCCTTGAGTTTTACACTTGGGACTACGCAAATGATCCCAGATTTAGGAAGGATTAAGTTGTCAGTTCAATTGTCAGTTCAAATTTGATTGTCAGTTGATGTCAATACACTAAACGTATAAGCCATTTTTTAAAGAATGAGTAATTGCAATGCTTTGCGAGGATTTTAATGTACATTTAGTTTATAACCTACTGATTAGAAGTCAGTTGCTCTATCCAGTTGAGCTACGGGCGCAGAATCGTTTAATTGCAACGGATTGCGGGGGATTTTAGACTGTAAAAAAGCATAAACTATTCGTGGATTGTCAGTTCGTTGCCAGTTCAGAGATTGGAAGCAAGTGTTATGCCAATAAGTCAGGCAATTTATCAAGTTCTCTCCTTGTTTGCTCGATATAAAATGGATCCTGGTATCCTTCCAAAGTTTTGACATCCCGATGCCTCATAACATTCTGTTGCATCTGAACATCTATTTTGTTCCCTTTCATTGTCGTTGCCAAGGTGAATCTAAAACTATGAGTAGGCTTCTTTTTGATGCCTAACTTTTTAAACACCCTCCCAAACTGTTGAGAGATATGATCTTGATGCTTGTAAAATGGAGATCCATAACCATTGTCTACTAAATAGACTTCACTCTTCAAAGTTCTGCTCTTTCTCTCCAATAGGTAATCCCAAAGCAATGTTCTCAGAGCAACTGTGTCTTCTCTTTCTGCTTTATTATGTATATCCAGCATGATGTAACCGCCTTCTAGGTTGATCTGTTCCCAACGTAATGCCCAAACCTCAGAAGCTCTCATGCCTGTGTAAACCATCACTATCATGTAGGTTTGCAATGCCTTATAAATCTCTACATCGTTAGTTCTGACATAGTGATATGGACCAGTTATAGGGTTTACTCCCTCTAAAACCATCCCATTCTCTGCAATATCCTTTATATAGATCCATACCTTTTGAAGTTCTTCCAATGTGAGTGAGTGCCTCTTGTGGTCGGGTTTCTTGAAGCCTTTTAATTTAATGGGACTCTCAATGTACTTGTTGCTAAGACACCAAGTAAGGAATATCTCTGCAAAATGCTTGAAGTAGTCATACTGCGTAATCTTCGCAAGATTTCTCTTGGTTCGTTCTGACTTATGAGTTTGCAGACCCTCTTTGAAGGGACTAACGACTACATCATTCGTTTTGTTGATTAGGTGGTCATTAACGTATCGTTTATATAAACGAGCCGTGTTCTTGTATTGATTGTAAGTAACTTCTTTTACGGAGACTTTAATGGTCTGAACCCAGAGGTCCAGAAGGTGGTGGGCGTACTTGGGGTCGTCTTTTTCTTTCTTTTCTTGTCGCTCCTTTAGGACTATTTTAAGTTTTGCCTCATAACGCCTTTCAAGCTCGTTATAAAATTGCTTCCAAGTTCTTTGTTTTCCATTGTAATAGAGAATGTCTTTGACCTTCCCTATCCTTCTTCTGGTAGGATTCAGAGGATCTTCAAAGTAGAACCTTGCCTGAACCCCACCTTCTAAATCAATATCGTCAGTACCTTTGACTTTAGGTATTTTGAACTTCTGTCGATCTGCTGGCAAGTTTGGCCTCTAGGTCATCTACTTTGTCTCTAAGTAACTTCACTAGATAGTCCATGTTCTCGTCTTTTTCAACAACTTTGTCGGATAACTTTGGAGAACCTGTGCCGAAGAGAACCCAGTTTATTGAAACGCCATAGGTATTGCACCACTTGGCTATTTTCTCGAAGGGTAATCGCTTTCGTTGGAGGATATTACTGAGGTTCTGGGCAGTCATTCCCAGTTTCTTCGCAACCTCTGCCATACTTCTGGCACTCATGAGATCACGAAGTCGATCCATAGATTCTAGTGCGCCAACGGATCTTTGGCTTTCTTCATCTAAGACAATCTCATTTGCAGAAACTGTCTGTACCATATCTAAGTTGTCTATAGTCATAGTTACTCTCGACGTTTTGTTTAAGGTCAGGCACAAAATAGAACTGACCCCGACTCATATATTATAAGGTCTGTTTATCGGGACTCGACCTTAGTTAGGAGTCATCCTGGCGGTGGGTGCCACATGGTCCACGCATGATTCCTCACGTTGCCCCATTGGACTTCCATCGCATTATTGTAAAGTTGGGTTAAGTTTATTTTAAAGCTGGTTCCCCCATTCAGCTTCATCTCTTTTATTGCCGACTCCTCTGAACGTTTCTTATTTACGCTCTTAGCAGTTGTCACCCTGAGATGTGGACAGCAAGGGCTTTCACCCATTTTAGATTTTTCGAGCAGTTTGCCATTACTCGTTTCCTTTCCCTCATAATTAAGAGGCGGTGGATTTGCCGATTGCCAAAAAGGATGCCTATATTGTGAACCTCCATACGATCTAGGCGGAGGGTGCATCATTGTGAACGCCCTCGGAGGGCATCTTCTGTATTTGAATTTAAGCATTGCTTCCTTCCCATATCCCACTTTTAAGTAGATTTATTTTCCTTCCCCATGCACCAATAACCCTAGATTGAGTTCTAAGTCTACTGACACCAAACCAACAATTTCTTGTCCATCTCATTCTGTTTCCAGACGAGATCACTCGTTGATCCCATTTCTCTAGTCTTGTCATAAACCTCATTCCTTTCTTGTAGATTTAGGTTGCAATTATAAACGATTCATGTATAATTATACACTTCTGTTTAAGTGTTGAACACCTAGTCGGTAGGTAGAAGTTATGCCAATGCAAACTTTATGTCAATACTTAATATACGAAAAGGGTTTTATGACAAACAAAAAGTATATGGGAACTCAGGAGGCATCCAACTATGTGGGGGTATCGTTGGATCAATTCCGAAGGCTCATGAAAATGGGTTATATCAAGGGATTCCAGTTGAAACCACGGACTCCACATCTATTTACTGAAGAGGAATTGGATGGATACATTAGAGAGAATGGAAGCAAAACTTGACGAAATTACACGAATTCTTAACAAAGTTTTACCAGTAGTCGAACAACATGAGGCAGTCGAGAGGCAAAGGGAAGTTCTCAGAGAAGAAGAAAACAAGTTCAAGAGTCGCTACAAGGGTGCGTTCGACAAAATTGCCAATCAAGGAATCCCAGATCCAGAAAGCTGTAATGAAATACTTGGAAGCGAAAGGGATCTCCGCAATAAGGCTAAACAACATTCCAGTTCCTCTAAAGTCAGGAGGATTCCGACCAGTAGCGAAGAGAGGGTTGGCTGATTGTCATGTTGATCTCGTTATCCAAGGAGTACCAGTAAGTCTCTGGATAGAGTTTAAAACGGAGAAAGGAAAATTATCTCCTTATCAAGAGGAGTTTAGAGATTCCGTTCATCATTATGGTGGGTTTTATGAGGTCATAAGATCCATTGATGATATGGAAGTTGCGATTACGAAAATCAATGATGAGGTTTGTGATCGTATTTCATTAACTGCCTAATACATGAAAGGAACATATGGCAGAAATGCAAAATGACATGGTGTCACTTGGAGGACTCTGGAAAGAGACTTCCCAATCTGGGAACACTTATCTCTCTGGCAGTTTAGGAGGGGCGAAGTTAATGGTTTTCCAGAACAAAAACAAGGAGGAGGGATCTCGCCAACCCGACTACTACATGAAACTGGCTAATAAACAGAAGCCACTAGAGGGTGCAGAAGACAGTTCTTCCGCACCTGTAGCCGAATCCGCATTCTAAGCGAGTTCTTCAGAGGGGAGCAAAACTCCCCTCACTATTGCATCTTCTACTATAGATCCTAATACAAGGGATCTACTTAAATTCACCTCATAACTTTTTTCATCTACTTGTTTGAAGGCTACTTCAGGCAAGTTAATGGAAATACTTTTCTTAGCCAAAGGTTTTCCTTGGGACTTATTGTTATGCCTCTGGAAAGGAAGGTTTGTCTCATCAAGACTCATGAATGTTGTAGGCTTTCCACGCATCACCCATGACTGTATTGATTGCGTAACGAGTTGCGACCTATTCATTTGTGTTGCTAGACAGATCGTTTGCAATTCCTCAACAACGATTGAGTTAACGTAAATGGTGATGGGAACTCGTTTAGGAACATCATATTTGGTTCCTTTGAGTTGCCCTGGCTTCCTGCCTCTCTTCTTTACTTCCGAAGAAGAATTCCATGTCCTTGGATTCATATTACTTATTGGTTAATGGTTGATTAACTATATTTGAATATATAGATATTAACACAACCTAATATAAATTAAAAGTTGAAACTTACATACTTATCGTGTATTGTAGTTACATGGTTCATTTATTACAACCCTTAACAATACTCGCCTATGCTAAAACCTCACCCCAAATGGGGTATGAACCCGACTCATATAGGATGTTACTCCTGTGGGAAAAGGTTCGATGAAGTTTACTTATTTGGTGATTCGTTGGATGACAAAGCCCCTCCTATCTCTCTTTTCCCTGAAGAGAGTCCTCAACACCGAATATGTGCCGTGTGTGAAGAACACATGGAGAAAGGGATTATCTATATCCTCGTTAAACCAACAAAGGTAACGATGACTCGAAACGCAAACGATGAACTTGTTACGAATGTTGAAAGTTATACACGGACTGGAATTTACCTGACTCTTACAGAAGATGCAGTTCGTGAAATGTACGGAGAAGATGAAGAGGAACTTTGCAATGAAGCCCTAGAGTACAGGATTCACCTTCTCACCGAAGACCAATGGGAAGAATACGGATTCCCAGATCCCAAGACCATAATGCAACAAGGAGATTAATATGGCAATGGACCCTAGTGAAGTTGAACAAGGTCGAATTCACTCCATATTGGAGAAAGCCGATCCGTTCATGTTGATGTTTGAAATGGCTTCCTCTGATAAAACAGAGAAGTTGGACAAGGCTTTCATACAAGCCAAAAAGGATATAGGAACCCTTGTTAGAGAAGAGGGAAACAATCCTCACTTTAAAAGCAAGTTTGCAACTCTGAAGGAATGTTGGATTGCGATCCACAAACCCTTGGTAGAGAACGGACTTACTTTCCAACAATGGCCTACTGGAAATTTTCTGGTGAACTGGCTCAAACATGAGTCAGGACAGTACATGGTTTCCAAATATCGGATGGCTATTGATAAGGGTGGACCACAAGCCCAAGGTAGTTCCATTTCTTATGCAAAGAGGTATTCGCTTTGCGGAATATTTGGGTTGACTGGTGGTGAACCCGATGACGATGGAGAAATCGCAGAAGGTAGAAGTAGTAGTGATAACAGAGGAACAAACCCTCTGAATAAGACTACCAAAACCCGAAAACCTTCCTTTGATGTTAAGGAAGAAATTCCGTTCTAAATGAAATAGTGCCGAACCAAGGGTGAGATTCCTATACCTTTCTTTCCAAATCTAATTCACCTAACCGATAAGCCTGGTATTCATACGGGCGAAGGTGTTCGGCATTCCCAAAACCATGGAGGTCATATGGGAATATTATCGATTTTAGTTTATGTTTTTTGTGCATCAATAGTTTTAGGTTCTTCTTACCTTTTATACATCTTTTTACGTTACGATGTAACTATAACTCTTGACCGCAGGAGGTGCCATCACTGTATTGAAAATAGGTGAAGATTACCTACCCATTGGTCGGATAGATTTAAGTGATTTAACAGACTCCGAAGCAGGAGCTTTGTTGAAACTTTTAATGACATCTGACCATAATAATATGTTCCAAAATAGAAGACGTAAGGAGTTAGACTCTGTTTTAGAATCTTTACGCAAAAAAGGGTATATAAATCTCTCTGAAAGGTTGGTATATCTCAACTTTACCCATGATTTGTTTAAACACTTTTTGGCTAAAGAGGATATATATATTAATAATAATAAAAAAACTAATAAAAAGAGTGAACCGAAGTCAAAGACATCGGGTCAAGTTAACACCAAGAAAATCCTCAAGACTAAGAATCCTGCCAAGACATTAAAGGAGTATTTAAAGGAAGAAGATTTTCTTAAAAGAGTATCTCCTAGTCACGTTAAAATAATGTCGGTTTTAAATGATGAAAGAGAGAAGTGGGGATTACCACATTTCAAGAGGTGGACTGCCCAACATGAAGAAGCAATAACAACAGTTCTAAAAGCATATTCTCTTGATGACATTCTAATAGTCATTGTTGGTTACATTGCTTGGCTAAAGGAACAGGATCCTTATAAGTCAATTCCTGCGAAAAGCAGAATGACCTCTCCTAGTAGTGTCTTTGGTGGAAACTTTAAAGGGAAGCTATACAACGCACAACAAAGAGGTACTGATGTTTCCAATATTGAAATTGAGCCACAGGTTTCTTCGCATACGGATGATGTGTCTTCGTTCTACAATACGCTCGTCGTGCATTGGGATGAAATACAAAACAAGAAGATTAAGATTGAACTTGAAGGTGAATTACAACAAATGCAAATCGCATCTATGGCATACAAAAAGTTTAAGTCAAAAGTTAATGGTAAGAATCCAAAGTATGTGGACTCACCTGAAAGAATATTTAGAGAATGCTACAAAGAATCAGTTGAAAAAGGTGGAGTAATAACTCAAGCCTTGGATGACCTATACATTAACGGACATGAGTATTCGGTAGAAACCATTTCAATTAACGTTTAATCGCACGATAGGTTAATTATTTTCTATAATGGGTTACATTGTATAAAAGGGTTAAAAAACATTCAATATCGGGGAATATATGAATGATACGAAAGAGGAGCTATTGCCTTTTAGTAAACAGGCAGAAGAAGCAATAGTTGGTGCTTGTATATGGGAAGGTGATGCAGTTTTAGAACAATGTATTTCAATAGTTAAGCCAGAGCATTTCTTTTCATTAAGTTTAGGTAGATTGTATTCAATTTGTATTGACCTACAAAGAGAGGGTAGAGCAATTGATGCAATGCTTGTTTTTAGGAAAGCAGAAAAAGATCCTAAACTTGTTAATATGCCCCAACATTTCATTGAGGAACTAAGTGACAAATATCCAACAGTAGAACATATAACTGACTACTGTGACATTGTTGCGAAAGAATGCCTCAAAAGGACTGCAATACAACACGCTTTATCCATGAAGGAGGAAGCAAGAGAAACAGACGATATTTCATCAACTATATCGGATCATATTAGAAGACTAGAATCCGTTAGCCAGTTAGGAGTTTCCGATCCAGTTAAAGATGGTAAGCAGTGGATGAGGGAAACAATAGATTTCATTCAAGCAAAAAAGAGTGGTAAGCAAGAAGATGATCTCATACCAACTGGTTTAACTGATCTTGATAACCTACTTAATGGTGGATTGAGAAGAGGCCATTTTGACATATTGGCTGCTCGTCCAGCTATGGGCAAAACCTCACTTGCCGTTCAATTCCTTTTACACAATACGATGAGTTTGGGGAATAAAAGCCTCTTCTTCAGTATTGAGATGCCTGACACCAGTATTGGAATGAAGTCACTCTCAACCATTGGGAAAATTCCATACAAGGTTATTGATTCAAGTTTGGAAATGGATAGGTGGGATCGAGTGTTGGAGGTTGCCACAAAGATGGGGAATGAGAATATCTTCATTGATATGCAGACCAAGGATCTTAACCAAATGCTTGCATTGATCCGAAAGTACGCAAGGAAATACAACGTCAAATTCGTTGTTATAGATTACCTACAGTTGATTACGATTCCTGGCAAATACGGAACAAGAGATTCTGAACTAGGACATTGCGTAAACGAATTAGCCTACCTAGCAAAGGTACTGAACATCAACATTCTGTGCCTCTCGCAACTTAACCGATCCGTTGAAAGTAGAGAAAGCAAAGTGCCAATTCTCTCTGATTTAAGGGAGAGTGGAAATATAGAACAGAGTGCTTGGAGAGTGTTAGCGATTCATCGTGAGGAATATTACAACCCTGACACCGAGCATACAGGATTAGCAAGTATTCATGTTCTCAAAGGAAAGGTAAGCAACGTGGGCAAAGTCGAGGTTGTGTTCGACAAAACAACAACCAGATTTGCAGATTTCAGCTTTCAGAGGTACGACAAATAGTTTACACTTATCAACCTTTCGTGTTGCAAGTATAAATTTTAAGTGTAATAATATATGTATGAATGAGAGAGAAATAAACAAAGCAATTGATAAGTTTAATCTTCTCAAGAATGCAAAGCACCTATGTTTGCTCAAGGTGGAAAGAACAAGCAGAGATCAAGCAATAGTTTGTATGAAGTCAGGAGATGTAACCTTACCTATTGCAAAAATTTTGTCGGATAAAGAAGTAAAAAACCTACGCCCAATACTGGTCCTAGATGAATGAAAAAGCAACCCTCCCTTTTACACGATTCAAAACAAAGGTGAAGGATCACCAACGTTATGACAGAGGTGAGAATAGAATCGTTGTGGAAGATGGCTTAGAAGAATATCAGTTCAGAATGGAAGGGAATGCCAAGCATGGTATTCCTAAATCTGAGTGGTATGAAGTTGCAAAGCACCTCATGGGAATATCCGACAAAATGCCTAACGCTTCTGCTGAAGAATTACAAAATCTCTCCCATCAATTGTACCTAGTTTCAAAAGCAATAGAACGTCAAGCCGAGGTATTTGAAGCAGAGCTACCATTTTGAAGGAGAATTACTCATGAAGGAAATCAATGAAGTGCAATCCAGACATTACAGACTTTTTAGATCGAATCTACAAAGAACAACCTCTTGGCAAAAATATGTTTCAAGCAACTCTGTCATTGGAGATGGAGTACGGAGTAAGTCCGCAGGATGCGGAATCATTAATCTTAGATTGGATGACAACCTATGAAGACCGAAATAACGAGAGAAAGCCTAAACGAGGCAGTAGAAGTCTACCTAGCAAAGGGAGGCAAGATTACGAAGTTGGATCATTCGCTTACAGTAAGTGATGAGCTTTACGAAATGGAATTAGCTAGTGAGAAAGAAGAAAAGAAACAAATCGAATCTCTCACAGGGGAAAACTACTACCCAGATCAACAAATGTCATTGGTTACAAACTAGATGCGAATATTGTGGAGTTACAAATCAAACAGTTTGGGTTCATGGACATGAACAATGTGCGAATTGCGGTATTAACATCAAACCTTGTTGCGAAGGATCGGAATGAGTTTAAGAGATTTAGATTTAGAGGGTAGAATTGACCATTTTTCGTGGTTATACGAAGAACAGTCAGGTTTTGTTAGTCAAGAAGATAGAGAGTATTTCTGGGGGAAAGGGCTATCGAACTCAGGCCTCTCAAAGGTAAGGAAATCAATCGACCATTACTTCTATGATGAATGGATCGAGACTCAAGCCATGGTTGTCGGATCTGCAACTCATACCTATATACTAGAACCAGAAAAGTTTGATCGTAGGTATCGGATCGGTCCCGCAGTAGATAGAAGAACCAAGGCAGGAAAAGAGGAGTGGAAAGCATTTGAAGAAAGTTTAGTTCGTGATGATGGTAAACCTATTAAGGCAATTACAGATGCTGAAATGGGTGGCATTGTGAACATGAAGAAGTCTATTGATGCTCATCCCCTTGCAGGGAATCTCTTCAAGAATGGTATAGCTGAAGAAACAATAGTTTGGAACGATTCAACAACTGGTTGCCTTATGAAAGGTAAACTGGATTGGAGAAGACCTGAAGAAAAGTTAATCGTTGACCTGAAAACCACCAAGGACGGATCTCCAGAGTCGCTTGCAAGGTCAATGTTCAGTTATCGCTATCATACCCAATACGCTCTCTACTTAGACGGAGTTATTTCAATCACAGGGGAACAAGACTATAGATTCCTCTTTGTCTTTGTAGAGAAATTCCCACCTTATGCCGTTTCAGTTGTTGAGATGGATCAAGATGCTTACAACATAGGTCATAGGACGTACATTGAAGATGTAGATAAAGTTACTAAATGGCTTGATTTAGCCAGAGAACGTGTACAGGATGGGGATGTTTCATACACGGATGGTTATTCGGAAGATATTATTTTAATTGAAACTCCCAAGTGGATGATGAACTAAAAGGCACAATAAAAACGATGTCAAAGGAGAAACATGGCATTAGCGACAATTACCTTCAAAGTAAAGAAGCCTAGAGTATACCAAGAATATCTACAGATTCTTGAGGATGTGGAAGCTGGCAAGAAAAAAGCCGAACCATTTCACGGATTATACTTTGATTGGCTTCAAAAATACAAACTTCAGATTTTGTCAAACCAAAGGATCAACTCAACAAATAGGTTTTCTACGTTACTTGCCTTTGACGATCTCAACCTCTTTGTAGAAGCTATGATGTATTATCGAGAGTTTTTAAATGATCCAGAGGTTTTAGGAGATCCAGATCCTAAGTTCCACATCATAGATCCAGATTATAAGAAGTATGAAAAGGTAGTGCCTGAACTTCTTCATATGCTCGAAACTGCAATTGTGAAATTAGCAGATATTCAAGCAGAAACTTCAAGGATCAGGGAGACATTAAGAGAGACAATGAAAGATGATAAGGATGGAATGGAAAGGCTACTGCCATTTATAGAGAGGAGGGGCAAAGAAATTCCTTCACTATTATCTTACTTGCAGACCTCTTTGCATATGTTGAAAGATCCTCCAGATGATCAAAGAATTTTGAATTAGTAAGCCTTGTCATCAATTAATCCATTAACCTTTATTTAGGCTGATGCTCAAATTGAAAAAGTGTGAAACTTTGACCTTGCCGGGTTTTGGCAAGGCTTACTTAGGCTATCTGTGTTACAAAATACTACTTACTGATTGGTTGGACCCTTTATATAAAAGCCATTTAGAATCATTTAAGTTTAAAATATATCTTTGGTTTGTTGGGTGGGCAGGGTACTACGCCTACGATCCAATGCACAATGAAGGAGTAATATGATTGAAGTAGACATTAGTGGTGAAAAAGGAAATGCCTTTTGGCTTATTGCGTATGCCAAAGACCTAGTGAAGCAATTGAACGGAATAGATAAAGAATATAACTCAGACGAAATTACTAATGAAATGATGTCTGGAGATTACAACCATTTGCTTAACACCTTTGATCGCTACTTTGGCGATTACGTTGAGCTAACAAACAGATAAAGAACTGGAGAGTCGTAACGTCACATGCTTCCTACCACATCCTCCTGTGTGGTGTGACGAGTCGTCCAAACAACGGCTCTCCAATCTAACTTAGGGACTAATAAAAACGTTAGTCCCTTTTTTTTGTTGCATTTTATACACTTTTAATTTATACTTTAAACATGGGAAATGTACATAACATCACAGTTCGTGGATGCACTTATGAGGAGATCAAACACTTTGATACTCCTCTTGCGAGAAGGGAAACCGCCCATGTTTATGAAGGAAAGACCAAACACGATTGGTTTTTGATGGAAATAGATGGAGACATCGTTGGGTGTTCCTCTCTTATGCCTTTCTCTAAAAGAGAAGCACGACTGAGAGGTTGGTATATGTTGCCTGAATATAGAGGTTCAGGGCATGGAACCAAACTCGCTGAAATAGTGATGTATGAAGCTCGGGCAAATGGATTTGAGTACCTTGAGTCCAAAACAAGACACAAGGGCATCATGGAGAAACTGGGCTTCATATACACAGGCAAAGAGTACCCATCATGGGGTGGGTATCGTTACGTTTTCCCATTAGTTGATAACGCAAAACTTCCAATGGAGAAGGCTTATGAAAGTTGAAACAGGGGAAATTGAAATCATTGTTCCAGTTCCAGTAAAAGTCAATTTGTCTTCGCACATGAATCAACCTCTGGTCGAGTTATCAGAAGTGTCCGTTGATGAGTGTGAATTAAACCTCAACAGTTTGAAGGATGCAGTCAATGACTACATTTCTGACGATGTTGAGGGTGGTGCAAACCCAGTCCTTGCCAGAAAACTGGAGGTCGAATTTGACGATGCGTTCCATCGAACTGTAGAGGACGAGGAATATTATTACAAACTCAATTCAAAGGTAGATGTCTATGCTTAATTTTGAAAGTTTGGGACCAACCCCAGCAGGGGAAGACTGCGTGCCAGTAGGCGATGCAAATTACTCAAATAAAGCAGGAGCAGAATGCTCACGTTATAGGGATCTGTTGAAACTGAAGTTTCCTGAAGCAGGAAAGTATGGTTGTAGTTTCCATCGCAAATCATTCCAACATGAGTTCGGCACTTACTATGAAATAGTAGTTCAGTTTGACGACTCAAGAGGAGAAGCAATGGAATACGCTTACTTTGTTGAGGCTAACATTCCTGAGTATTGGGGCGATACAAATGTTCCTCATTTCACCCCTGACCTAGAGAATGCTTATGCCTGAAGATCTTCAAAAACCTCGACCTTCTAAAATTCCAATTATGAAGGCAATGAACTCAAATGAGGACCGTCTTGCCAATTTTGCGTTCCCTGCATTTAGCCAAATGAAAGCAGACGGAATGAGATGTCAATTAGAAGTGACTCCAAACACCTCTCATCCATTGTCCTCTATCGGAAGAGTTTACAGAGGACTAAGTGAATTCCTCAAAAGAGATATGGACATAATTCGCAGTAGATGTGAATGGAAGGAATTCATTCTCGATGGTGAGCTACTCGCTCACGATGTAAATGGAGATCCTCTTCCCAGAGCAAAGAGCAATGGTATCACCAATAAGTTAGGTCACGGAACTATTGACCGACATGAAATGGCATCTCTCAGGTTTATCGTATGGGACATCATTCCTGCTTCAAGGTTTTGGTCAGGAGCGCATGGGCATCGTTATGCTCACAGGCTTAAAACAGTTAAGGAGCTTGTTGAAGGTTGCACAAAGATATGGGCAATCCCAACTGTTGAGGTCGCTGACATTGAGGAAGCTAAAACTCACGCAAAGCAACTGATTGAAGAAGGATATGAAGGAACCATCCTAAAAGAAATGGATGCAGAATGGATAAACAAACGATCTAAACATTGCCTGAAATTTAAGGAAGAAAACGACTGCGATCTTGAAGTTGTGGAAATCCAAGAAGGAGCAGGGAAATACGATGGAATGATGGGAGCGTTGGTTTGTGAGAGTTCTGATAAAAGTGTGCGAGTCAAAATAGGTACTGGTTTTACTGACTCTATGCGGAATGAATACTTCGATCCGCAAAACATCTTAGGGAAGATTGTAAAGGTTAAATACAACACTAAGACAGAAGCACAAGATGGAGTTCATTCCTTATTCCTGCCTGTTTTCGGTGGAGTAAGAAGTGACAAGGTTAATGCAGACACACTTAACGAGATCGCCTAATGCAAAGACAACCATTTAGAACGGCATTTGATGACTCTTCTGATGATCGGCTGAGAGAAGCCTTTTTCAAAACTGAAGGACGAAACAAAAAGATTCTTGAACTGCGATTCCAAGGTCTTTCTCTGAAGGAGATAGGAAAGCAATTCAATATTAGCAGGGAAAGAATAAGGCAACTCATTGGTGAGATGAAAGATGGGACTTATATGAACCCTAAAAAGAATCCTGGCCCAATATTAGGCTCAACATTCAAGAAGGTTAGAGAACGCCTTCCCCAAGTCAAAAAGATGTGGGCAGAAGGGATGTCTATAAAGGAAATTTCAGAAAGTCTTAATAGGGACCGTTCTCAAATTCAGAGGGATCTTAAAAGGTTAAATATAAATGTCAAAGAACGAATCTGAATCAAGGCTTACGTTTATTAGGTTTGATCACTTCCAAACCTATACAGAGTCCAACGGATGGAAGCGAACAGTTATTTATGATCTGTATCAATGTTCATGTGGCAACCAGAAAGTCATCCGAAGAACTTCTGTGAGAGGGAAAGGGAGCAACCTTACACGTTCATGTGGATGTTTTAGGAGGGAAGTCGGCAGGAAGAAGATGCAGAAGATGCGTGAAAACGGATTGGTACAGAGCAATTTGGGTAACAGGAACGATGTAAACAAGAACGGAGGTATCAGTCGTTCAAATGTCAGAACCAAAACAGGCAAAGTCCGATGGTACAATCCTGACGGAACGTGGCACATGATAACCAAGGAACGTGCTGATGCTAGATTCTATGGATTAGAAGGAGAACTGCATTCATTGCAAATTGCTGATGAGTGGATTCAATTCGACTCTAAATCTGTCAAACCTGAATACATTCCAGTTGTCAATCTCCTTAAAAAAGGATGGACAGTAAGAGGCATTGCCAAACACCTGAACATGGGTGAATCAACTTTATATAGGTTAAGCCACATTTGGAGAAATGGTGGGCAAATCAATTGGAAACCAAAAACTCAAAAATCAAAGGACCGATGCAAGCATACGAGCTAAACAATAGGAAGAATCCTGCGACCCCAGTCAGGGACTTGGCAAAGGCTATATTGAACATGGACGTTCAACAGGCTCGACCCTTGCCTGAAGGCCATACTTTGGAGTTCCCAGTCCCTGACAACGCACAATACGTTAGAGATAATGGTATCCCATTGCCTCAACAATATTTTCTACATGAAAATAAAAAGAAGGACAATTTCCTAAAGCCAATAAAGTTTCATCATTTGGTTAAGTCTGTATCGGGTTTGAGACTGCATTATAAGGCATATTGGGTATTTGAATGTTTTTGTGGCAAACGGATGTTGGCTGAGAGAAGTCGATATAAGTGTAATCGGGTTAGACATTGTGGTTGTCTTAAAGAGCCTCAAGTAAGTAGCAAAAAAAATTCTAAACCAAATGTTAAGGGTCTTCATGATGGAAGTAGAGATGCTGAAACAACAGTAAAGCCTCAAGTTGGTGAGACTGTTGAAATGTTTACTGGCAATGTCCATAAACGAGAGGGTCGTGTTTTGGTTTCAATTGATGATGCTTATCGGATATGGGATGGGCATCTTACGCTTCAAGAAGTTATTGATAAGAAAAACCAAATGGGCAAATCCTACTTTGAAAAAGCCTCTAATCGAAAATACACCAAGCAAATGGCTATAGATAGTGAGAGAAAAGCGATTAGAGATTTGCAACAAGGAGTAGGAAAACACAATTGGTGATGGATGAAGAATCAGAAGCAAAAACCAAAGAACTGATAGACCAAATATTATCAATATTTAAAGGTTCAAGGATTTTAGATCCAAACGAGCCTCTCCCAGTCAGACAATTTAAAAACAATGTAATTCGCATGAAGGATTATGCAAAAAACAAAAAAGAAGATGACTTTGGATTCTGAGGGATGTTTCGCAGAATTACCTGAACCCGATGAAAATGGGGATAGAATGAATTTCATAGAAGCAATTACAAATAGACCTTTTGATGATGCTAGTGATGAAGAAATACAAGGTGTTGTAAGAGATAAATTGCTTCAACATTGTGAAGATGCTGGCAACCCAAAGCCACATGAACTTGGAATGGCTATTTCCAAGATTTTCGAGCATTTCAATATAGATGAGCCAGTTACTGTCCGTAACTTCGTTGAGGGTGAGGATGGTACTATCAAGTGCCAGAGCATTGCCGTT